>ERZ780148.727-NODE-727-length-25825-cov-5.287776_pt1 | contig 25825 bp, 18 predicted proteins | sample MGYA00510984_ERZ780148 | MGnify/ENA primary metagenome ERZ780148 (study PRJEB29588, sample SAMEA2160902) | human gut metagenome | biome: human gut; feature: human-associated habitat; material: faeces | place: Denmark | collected 2008/2010 ...
ACCCGTGTTTCCGCCGTGAGAGGGCGGCGTCTTAACCGCTTGACCAACGAACCGTATATTATAATACCATGGTCAATCGGATAATGCAAGCTTTTTTTGAAATTTTTTTAAAAAATTTTTATTTGTTATTTATCTGCCTTTTTCGCCTTCTTTGCTTTCTTTATACGTTCTCTTTTAAAGCGTTCCTTCAGACTCTCTGTAAATGTCTCAAGATACCTGTTCTCCACCTTTGGATTTCTGAATCCCTGTGCCCTGTTAAGCGCAGATTTCTTTAAAGCACCCATTGAATCGATGACGCGGTCCGCACTGGCTCTGATACGTTTTCTCTTTCTGCGCTCCTCGACAGCCTCCGCAAGCTCCTGTGACCGTTCTTCTGCCCTTTCATCAGCCGCCTTCTTACGTTCTTTAACCTCTTCCACAACCTCATCCATATAGGTATTGAAATTGTTCTGCAGATTGACGATCGTTCTACTGAAATCTGTAAGCGCAGACACGGTGATTGCAGTGTCTACAGCTAAAAGGCCCATGAGAAACAGTGAGAAAAACTCATACCATATAGGTGACATCCAGCCTGTGATGAGCTTCGTAAACGGTGCAATAAAATATACCACAATAAGTCCTGCCACCCCAAAGCCTACAGAATATGGAAAGCACACCCTGCCGTTTATATTAAGCGGCATGCTGCTGTAATCCCACCAGTATGCGTGAAACAGCTTCTCAAGCGCCCACGATGTGCCATATTCTAAGACAATGCTTCCCAAAAATGCCACAAGAAATATCTGCCACCATGTAAATGTCGCATCCGTGTGAGCCGAAATGAAATCTGCTATCGCAGTGATCGCGACACCTCCGGCTCCGTAAATAGGACAGAGCGGACCATAGAGAAATCCTCTGTTCTCCCATTTTTTTGCCCTGATGGTACAGTAGATGCTCTCATATATCCAGCCCATACAGCTAAATATAATAAAATACACAAAATATCTTGATAACCACATATATAATCCTTTCTCCCCGGATAATTTATGATATACAGCAAATGACTTTGATTCCCTTATGTCTGCAAATTAAAATTCACTCTCCGGATACATCTCATCTAAGTATATATCATACCATTTTGTACACTCATTTGTCCATGAGTCAACAACTTTTTCATATTGCAGTCGCAGCTTATCGACATTTTCTTCGTTAAGCTCGCTTTCTGCTTCACATAGCTCCTCATAAACCTTTTCTGCTTCTTCAGCCGCCTTCACCACCGGCTCTGCTGCAAGTGTAAGCTTCCACTCGAGATACGCCTCATCTGTTGAAAGCTGTCTGGTCTCATGCCTCTCCCTCTTAGGGACAGCCGCAAGTGCCTCAACCATCGCAGCATCCTTTGCCTGCATGAGTGCCGGCAGATTGCCGTCCTGTGATGCCTTAAGCCTTGAAATATAATGGTCATAGCCAAACGGATAGTACATCACCTTGTCATTTTCAAAGACCAGTATGGCATCAGCCACCTGCTTTATGAAATACCTGTCATGCGATACAAAAAGCATGGTGCCGGTATATGCCTTGAATGCCGATTCCAGTGTCTCCTTCGCCGGAATATCCATGTGATTGGTCGGCTCATCGAGTATCATAAGGTTCGGACGGCCTGTCAGAAGCTCTGCGAGCACAAGCCTGGACTTCTCACCGCCTGAGAGCGAGCTGATACGCTTTGAGGCATTTGCCCCTCCAAACAGATACATGCCAAGCGTCTTTCTTAAGTCCTTCTCCACAAGTGCCGGAAAAAGCTCATGAAAATGAGCTCTCACGGTCTTATCGCTGTCTATAAGTGCCGACTGCTGGTCAAAATATCCCACCAGCAGATTGCTGCCGAGCTGGCTTGTGCCCTTTATTGGCGGAATAAGCCCTGCCACAGTCTTTAGAAATGTTGATTTTCCTATGCCGTTGTCACCGATTACGGCAATCTTCTGACCACGCCTTATACGAAGCGACAGCTCAAGCAGCGCCCTGCCGTCATATCCAATTTTTAATTCCTTCGCCTCGTAAACCCATTTACCGCCCGGAAACTGTGGCTCGATATTGCCTGTAAAAATATGAGCTTCGTCTTCAACCGGCTTTTCTATCAGCTTCATGCGTGCCAGCATGGTCTTGCGTGAGCGTGCAAACGCAGCTTTTTTCGGCTTATGCTTGAATTTGTCGATAAGCTCATTATTGTGCGCAATCTCCGCCTGCTGGCGCTCGTAGGCTTTGCGCTGTATCTGCAGATTTTTAAGCTTCTGCTGCCTGTACTGCGTGTAGTTGCCGGCATATCTGTGCAATGCTCCGTTTTCAAGCTCATATACACCAGTCGCAACTGCATCAAGAAATGCCCTGTCATGCGACACAATGACAACAGCCTTTGGATAGTTAATCAGATAATCCTCCAGCCACTCGACAGTTTTCATATCAAGATGATTCGTCGGCTCATCAAGAAGCAGCAAATCCGGCTTTTCAAGTAAGAGCTTTATAAGTGAAATCTTGGTCTGTTCACCTCCGGAAAAACTGCCGAGTGTACGGCTTTTTTCTTCTTTTTCAAAGCCAAAGCCTGTAAAAAGCCGGTCGTACTCCATCTCGTAGTCAAACCTCTCTTTTGAAAAGGTATCTTTATCCGGGCAGCTCTCAAGCAGTATCTGCTCTACTGTCAAATCCTGATTTGATTTATCCGCCTGTCTGAGCATGTCAATTGTGATGTATCGCGAGGTCACGATTCCAAGACTATTTTTACAGGCAGTCTCTTTGCCATGCGCTCCTGACGACATACCGCGACGGTCATCGCGGTCAAGCTGCAGCTCCCCCGCAAGAAGCCGAAGCAATGTGGTCTTTCCTGCTCCGTTTTTGCCGACAACAGCTATTTTTTCTTTTTCCTTTATATAAAAATCAACATGGGACAGAATCGTCTGACCACCTACCGAAACTGTCCCATCCTTAATCTGGTATAACATATCTAATTAATATCCTTCAAGCTGTCCAAAAGTTCGAGATCCGACTGTAAAACCCTGATATTGGACGTAACCGGCTCCTGACCCGGCTTTGTAACTGTGATTTCAATAACAGAGTCTGCCGGGATGCCGCTGCCAAATGCATACTGTAAAAAGGATACAAACTTTGGGTGGTTTGCTGTAAATGTATTTTTTGCTTTCATCATTTTCATTATGCTTGCTGGGTTCATGTATTTTCTCCAATCTTATCTATATGATATCTCTTTTGACGCACATATCTTTACGTTCGTTATATTATACCATGAGCCAATTCTATAATCTATCATTTTAGAATTATTTAATTTCTTACGATTCCTCACAATAATTAAAGCGTACACTATATCATATAGCATACGCTCTATTATTTAATCACTTACGTTATGTATTATAATCTCACAACCACTATTCTTTATCTTTAATGTATTTAATTATTATAGATGCTATAGTTGATATTATCATAAATCCAGTAGCCATCTCCATACTATACTTATATGATATTACTAATGTTATTGAATCAAGAATTAAAATAATAATGGATCTAACAGCCCTTCCTCTATGATATTCTTTAATCGCATTTTTATCATCTACGTTATACTCATAAAAATATCTATTTATGGATATTCCTATAATATTGATTCTAAAACCATGTAATATCACTTTAGTTATGCAAAAAATCCATAATAATACAAAAAACTGCTGAAGTGTTATAACTATCATTACTATCTACTTCCCATCTCTGCTACCTGTGCATTCAATACAATCATGCTCGGACTATCTCCTCTATTAGATTTATAAGATGCATTATTTATACTATATGACATTCTACCAGTAATTTTGTCATAAGTAATAGTATATCTTTTAGTAATATATGCATCGGTAAATATATTTTTACCGTTAATTACCGGCGCATATCTAACCTTTTGTGTAGAAAAACATACTTCCCCAGTTATCATATCTACAATAGCCCCTTCTACAATTACAGTTCCAAAGGCTTTTACGAATCGATAATAAATATTTTCTCATAAGTCCATCCTTCCTTTCACATGCGCTTTCAGATTATAATACATACTAAGTATAATATAATTGTGTAAAACCTAAATTAATTTCCCTACAAGAATATGTAAATTATAGATATTTTCTGTGTATCTGTCACGATTAATGTCTAAGTCGATTTAATCATCAATCATACACCGCTCTGCCATTCAACAGCCTTTAATTATTAAAATGCTCTGCCTGAGCTCAAACGACATCTTATTGAAATTACCTACAATATCATTTATATGCACTGCATCGTTATTGTACTGTTCTCCTGCTTTGACAAAATTATCATAATCCGGCAGGATATTTGACTGGATATATTCTGCAAGTTCTGCTGCATTCTTTTGCTGATATACTGCATAGGTGCCACAATATTTCCTAAATAAAAAATATGCTGTACTTCATATTTCAATATACTAAAAACAGATGACCTACATAACATATATGTAAGCCATCTGCTCTGATGCTAAAACTAATTAAATTGTTTACTCCTTCACGCCTCCAAGTGTGACACCGGCAATAATATATTTTGATAAGAGGAGATATACAACAATAATAGGCACGATAGCTACTGTTATCATCATATAGATTTTTCCCATATCGAAATTCATATAGTCCGCTCCTCGAAGTGTGGCAATCAAAATTGGTACTGTCATCTTGTTCTTTGACTGGATGATCAGGGCCGGTGTGAAGTAGTTGTTCCATGAACCTACAAATGTAAAAATTGCCTGTACTGCAATTGCAGGTTTCATGATCGGCAATACTATATGGTTGAATGTCCTAAACTCATTCGAACCATCAATTCGTGCAGCTTCTACAAGTGATAGAGGAAGTGATGACTGTAGATAGCTGTACATGAAATAGAATACCGCCGGCGATGCTATTGATGGAATGATAAGTGGAGTCCACGAATCATACATTCCCATATTTGTTATTAAACGCAGGAAGCCCATCGCAGTAACCTGTGTCGGCATAACCAGTATCGCCATGATAAATGTAAATGCAGCTTTCTTTAATTTAAAATCATAAGCATAAAGTCCATATGCTGTAAGCGATGAAAAATATGTACATAAAACTGCACATGAGCCCGATATAATAAGGCTGTTTACTATTCCCCTAAACATAGGGAAGGATCCGTCATTAGCTACAGATTTCAGATTATCCAGGAAATGCCCGCCCGGGATAAATGAGAAACCCTTCTGCAGCTGTGCATGCGACCTTGTCGCATTGATTATAAGTATTACAAAGAAGAACAGGCATAAAAATGATAATAATATCAAAACTATATGCGCTATAACACTGCGGACATTAATTTTATGTTTTGGTTTCATTATTTAGCCGCCTCCTTTTTCTTTCTTCTAGCTTCTTTTGCAGCTCGCTTTGCTGCTGCCTTTGATCCGTCAGGATCGCTGTCATTTGTCATTCTGTATACGATGAAGCACAGAATTGCGCTGACTATAAACAGATATACCGACAATGTTCCGGCCATACCATAGTTCTTACTCTTTAAGTGGTTGTTCAGGAACATGATAAGTGTCATTGACGTTCTGTCCGGATTTCCCTGTCCGTTTGTCAGAATCTGAGGTACATCGAACATCTGGAGTCCACCGATGATTGATGTGATGAGTGTATATGCAAGTATTGGTCGTATACTCGGTAAAGTTATATAGAAGAATCTCTGCAATGCATTACATCCATCCAGATCTGCCGCCTCAAATACTTCTGTACTGATACCCATAACTGCTGCCATGAGCATAATAGTCGTATTACCGAACCACATAAGGAAGTTCATGAAGCCGATGAGTGATCTGGTTCCAAATACACTTCCCATAAAGTCGATAGGCTTGCTGATTACTCCCATAGACTGCAGGATTGAGTTCACAGGACCACTGTTCGAGAACAGTGTAAAGAACAAAAGTGCAAATGCAGATGCCATGATCAGGTTTGGCAGATAAATTACTACCTTAAAAAACTGTAATTTGTGAATTTTTAATCTGACATCAGTGAACCAGTTTGCTAAAACAAGTGCAACCACAATCTGTGGAATAAATCCGATAACCCAGAGGATAAGAGTATTCTTACCATATGTGATCATATCCGATTTAAGAAGCTCGGCATAGTTAGCCCATCCCACAAAATTCGGTCCTATTTGTTTGATTCCGGATCTATAGTATTCAAAAAAACTAAACCTTACCGTATCTACTAACGGAATCAGAGAAAAAATTAAATATGTTATGAAAAACGGAAGAATAAAGATATATCCCCATTTTGCATAGCTTACGCTCTTTCTTTTCTTCTTCATGAGCCAAATTCCTTTCTACCAAAGTCACCTCTGCGAAGCCCAAAGGCTCCGCATGGTGTTTTATTTATCTTATTTCGGCCATGTAACCTTTTCGATATCAGGATAACGCTCTTTAATTGCTGTCTCAAAGTTTTTCTTAGCCTTATCATAATCAACCTTACCCTGTAAGTAATCGCTGAATGAGTTCTGGATAAGCTCTACACATCCCTGATCATATGCTGAAAGAGGTGCAATCTTGATATTCTCAGCTACCGGTTCAAAGTAAGCAAATGGGTTCTGTCCGCCAAGGAAGTCTGATGCGAATGAATCATCTTTTGCTGCTTCCTTCATTCCTGATTTTGTATTTGTGAAATCAGAGTAATCCTTAGAGATCTTGAGTAAGTTGTCTTTATTTGCTGTTAAAGCAAGGATGATATCCTTAACATGCTTAGGGTTATCTGTTCCTGTTGCTGCGTGGAGGTAAGATCCGCCCCAGTTGTACTCCTGTGGTGGTGTTGTAACAGCCCATGATCCTTCTGCTCCATCCCAGTTTGGTGCAAGTGTGAAATCGATTCCCCATGCTGGGAAAAGGAATGCAAATACCTTTGACTGAGAACCCATTGCTTTGTTCCAGTCATCATTAAACTGGCCTTTAACTTTAGCATCAACATATCCTGCATCAAGCCACTCTTTTGAATCATCTACCCAGTTTGTAATCTTCTTATCCACTACAACCTCATCTGCTCCAGGCTGTACCCATGAGTTGTCGATTGAGTTTCCATATAAACGGAATGTATCAGCGTAAGAAGATAATGTGTAGTATCCCTTTGCCTTAAGTTCCGCTGCTGTAGCCTTTAATGTATCCCAGTCCTTTGTCTTCTCACCGATTGCTTCAGGATCATCTGTTCCGAATACATCCTTTGCAATATCGCGACGGTAAACTAAAAGTCCAGGACAGCACTGCCATGTTGAACCTCTCTGTACTCCGTCTGAATCAGAAGCTGTTTTTCTTGTGAAATCGAACTGATCAGCAAACTCTTTGTCACAATCAATTCCAAGTTCCTTAAGAGGCATTGCTACGTCTGCATCTTTATCTGTATATTTGAATACGTAATCTGTCTCTGATAAGAACATATCAATCTTGTCATCTGCTGCTGCATCCGCCTGTTTTGAAAGAGCTTCATCAAGCTTCTGCTGGTAAACACCATCCTGATTAGGATTTACTATCCAATGAATTTCTGTACCATCCTTGAGGTATGTAATTGTACCATCTTTAGAAGTTTCTTTAACCTCCGGGTAAACAGCCTCAACTCTTGTTCGAAACTCGTCGTTCCATGAATAGATATTGATAACCTTTCCCTCTGCTGCATTAGAAGCTCCACCTTCTGTTCCGTTTCCTGCTGTTGTTCCACATCCTGCAAGGAGTGTTGCCCCCATAGACAGTAACAGCATTGTGCTAATCACTTTCTGTTTCATTTTTCATTTCCTCCATAGAAACTGTTTTGATATCTTCTTATAAATTAATTTGATATCTCGTTTACAGTTGTTATATTACTCCTTAACCGTTTTCGTTTATATTAAATCAATTGTAAAAATATCAGATTCATGTCATAATAATAGAAAGATGACATAAATCTAATATTTTGTTGCAAAGGAGAACCTCTATGGCACTTTCAAAAGAATGGTATGACGCAGAATTTGTTGACAGCGAGAGCGAAACACTGCATCGTGCTCCAAGTATTGAATATAGTTTTTATAACGCAGTCAAAACCGGGGATATGGAATATGTAATAAAAAACTGCAAAGAAGATGCATTTATACATCTTGAAGGAACAGGTGTATTGTCCAGAAATAGTTTACAGAATATCAAATATCACTTTGTTGTCACAACCGCCATGATCACAAGATACTGTATTGATGGAGGACTCGAGCCTGAGCAGGCATACCGTCTGAGTGACTTCTATATACTTAAGATGGACAGCTGCTCCACCGTACGCCAGGTTGCTGACCTGCATCACGAGATGGCAAAGGATTTCACAGGTAAGATGGTGCTGCAGAAGAAATCGTCTATCCTCTCAAAGCCTGTTACCCAGTGTGTTGACTATATATACAGCAACATAAAAGAGCGTATCACAATAGCTGATCTGGCTGCATACACAGGGCTTTCCGAGAGCTATCTTTCAAGGGTATTCAAGCAGAATCTCGGTGTTTCGATAAGTGATTATATAAGGGAAAAGAAAATAGAAAAAGCGACTCACCTGCTCAAATACTCAGATAAGCCGATTATAGATATAGCCAACTACCTGTCATTTTCATCACAGAGCCACTTTATCCAGATATTCGAGAGTTTTACGGGGCTTACACCAAAGAAATATCGCGACAGGTACTACAAATCCATGTGGTAGCCTGATGCCACATGCCTTGTACTACGCACAAAAAATTCCCACGCAAACATGCGTGGGAATTTTATTTAGCTGATACACAATGATACAATATCAAACGCTATTAATTTTATAAACTATCACTCTATGTATATCTCAACCGTATGACATTTATCTGTAGAAAGCATTTCAATAGCATGCCTTGGAATACGCACGCTGTTTCCTGTAACATTTTCCACTTTTACATCATCACAGAGTGCTCTTTTGACCTGCGCATCCCCAGGTTCGAGCTTATCAGGATTGTGAACTAAAATATCAAATCCATGACCTGCAAATTCTAACGAAACTTTTGCATCACCTTTTTCGTTATACTGCTGTGGCATGAGTACAGGCTCAATAACAAGATCTCCAAGCTCTCCATGGACTCCGTATACAGATGTTATCATAGTAAGCATATACCAGCTTGCGGCACCTGTAAGATATGAATACAGACCTCTTCCATCATTATCAAAATACTCCGGTACTCCCGGATACATCCTGCTTCTGTCAAAGTCCATCGCAGTATCAAGAAGCGTCTTTAATACCTTGTAACCCTCTTTTATAAAGCCCTGTTTATAGAGCGCATTGGCATACATTACAGCCATATGTGAGAATACAGCACCATTTTCTTTTTCACCATATGCAAATCCAAACATTCTTCCAAGATCAAACTTTTCTTCCTTAAAATCAGTGTTTAGTCTGTAGCCACCGGCTTTTTGATCAAACAGATATTTGTCTGCACTATTACAGATTGCCTTGATCTGTTCTTTTTTTGCGGTTCCACTCATGATGGCAAATACCTGTCCTGTAAGCATCATGCGTACATCTCCACTCTCACATCGTTCCACCGGTCTGCCGTTATTGTCATAATATCCGTTGAACCAGCCTCCATCCGTGCCATCTGATATCCATTCGTTTTCGCGGATGTTTTTCATCATCCACTCAGCCTTATGCTCCAGGTTTTCGCAAATTGCAGCTATTGGGACAAGAACAGTGCTTCCGCTTGTGCAGTTCTCACATGCCTTTGCATAGCTCATGAGAAGATCCTGCTTTTTGTCAGGGCAGTTGTAAAGTATTTCGTCATCAGCAAGCAGCAGCTTAAGCTCATCTAACACCTCAATCCTGTTTATTCCGCTTATTTTTTCCACATTTCTTAAACACTTTGCTATATCAAGCAGATTTCCGGCATATGCACATGTAAATGCAACACTTTCGCCTTTGTCCCATGCCATATCGAGCGCATCGTTCCAGTCTGCACCGTGAAGCTTCATCTCGTTGTGCTCCCCAACATCATAGAAAGCGCACAGATTTTGGATCAGAATATGCTCTAAAACCGTTCCAAAATATATCTGACCGCCTGCCGTCCTTTGTTTGTTACCATATGTAGTATTCCATGCTTCATCATGGCTTGTGCCTCTCATGGACTGGTAATCCTTAAAGTACGTCGTACGCTCAAAAAGTACATCTGTATCACCGGTCTGGTCAATATAAAGCTTTGTGGTTACAAATGGCCAGAATGCGTGATCCATCCATACACGTGTGATGTTATTTCTGTCAGCAATAAACTCGCCAGGCTCGTTTCCTATAATAGTCGCATTGGTTCCATCAATTCTCACACCGCCATAATTGTTTACAATCATTCTGCGGACATCCGAAGGTTCCATCAGTAAAAGTGCAAGACAGTCCTGCCATAGATCTCTCCAGCCTCTTCCACCTTTTCCATAATCATGATGTGGAAGGAACGAACAGCCGTATATTCTTCGTAAGATAGGTTGAAAACATATCCATTTAAGATAATTGTCCTCCTTGGCATTTCCTGTCTCAAAATCAATATTTACCTTGTCTATCCAGTGTTTCTTGACGGTGTTTAGTTCTTCTTTTACTTCAAGTACACTGCGGTACCGTCCGGTAATGGCATTTATGTCATTTCCTTTTTCCGTAAGACCTGCAAGCATGATATAGCTTACCGTCTCCAGCGGTTTTATAATACGGTTTGCAAATTTTATTGCTCCGACTGCTTCTTTTCCCTGAAATTTTTCTCCGGCCTTTGCACCTGCTTTTTCAGTTCTGACTGCCTCAGGAATAAGGAAAGAGCCTCCCTCTCCTATAAACTGCTCAACGGTAGGATAGAAACTCTCAGGACTTTCTCCGTTTCCGGATGATCCATATACGAAGTAGCTTATATCATTTTTCCGGTGTCCACGCTCATCAAATGAGAGGACAGGTGTAACCTCAATGCCGTATTGTGTGGTTTCTATTCTGTGCAAAAGTGATGTCACATGTCTGTGATCCCTGATATTGTCAGCACTTCTGCCATAGATTGGGATTGCCCCGATTGGGACTATCTCCATAGCCTCATCTGTCTTGTTAGTAATCTCCACAAGCATGACTTCCATGCTTCCATCAAGTGTGACAAATGATGTCGTGTCGGCCTCTAACCCATATATCTTTGAAGCACGGTGCAGCTTCTGCCACATTAAACCTGCCTCAAGCTCACTTTCATCCTGATTACCTGTAAATCTGTCGGCCTCCTGCTGTGCAGATGATCCGCATACTGACCAGAAGCCCTTCCCAACAATCCGACACCAGAAATTTCTGGTGCCTTTATTGTTGTGAAGATTTTCTATACTAACAGGTTCCAGAAGAAAGGTATTCTGGCTTGTTTTACTGTCTCCGCCGAGAGTTGGTGTAATGCTTGATTTAAGCCCTTTTTCCCCTGCAAGCGGCAGATACAGTCCACTGTAGTTTTCGGGATTTTTGATCCTGAAGGTTCCGTATTTGTCTATAAAATCTATATTTTTCATATTTTCAATCAATCCTCTATACAATTACAAATCAAATTTTCACACACCATATACAATCCTATAGCAGTCATTATCCCACCTACGGAAAATTTACATGGTAAGCTCAATCTCTGTCTGCTCGCTAAGAAGCTCTTTTGGAATATAGTCTCCCTCAACCGCCTGTCCGTTTACAAGAAGGCTCTTGCATCCGCTCTCAACATGATCAGGATTTTTTACAACTATATGAAGATGGCATCCCCTGAAATCCTTCTCTATCTCGAATCCATCCCAGGCTTTTGGAATAGACGGAGCAATATGAAGTCCATAGAAATCAGGACGCATACCAAGTATTCCCTCTACACATCCAACCATGACTGTTGAAGCAGTTCCTGTGAGCCAGTGTACATGTGAACGTCCAAAGTTTGGACTTGCTTTTCCTTCAGTAAACTGTCCATAGCAGTACGGCTCAAGTCTTCTTATCTCTGCTCTGTCATTCTGTGCGGCAGGAGCATTTTCAATAAAATACTTAAAAGCTCTGTCTCCATGTCCTTTAAGTGCCTCAGCAAGAATTATCCAGCCCTGTGACTGTGAGAATATTCCTGCATTCTCTTTAGTTCCCGCATTGTATATCACTGCGAGTGCTCCGTCGAATGCGTGTGCATGATATGGAGGATCCATAAGAATGGCGCCATACTCGGTATTGAGTCTTTCATATACCATTTCAAGAGCCTTATCAGCCTGCTCATCACTTGCAAATCCACTTATAACAGCCCAGCTCTGTGGGTTAAGCCACATATTTGCCTCAGGATCATCACGCTTTCCAATAACCTGTCCATCCCCTGTAAATCCACGGATAAATCTGTCCTCGTTCCAGCAAAGCTCCTGAATGATCTTTCCGAGTTTTTCCTGGCTTTCATCAAGATATGTGATATATTCATCATCTTTCTTATAGGCTGCAAACTCTTTTAATATGGTCATTGCATAGTAGAACTGAAGTGCTACGAAGGTTGACTCTCCATCTGCACCAAGCCTCAGGCAGTCATTCCAGTCTGCGTAAAGTCCTGCAGGCATTCCATGTTTTCCGAGGTGGTTCATCGAAAAATCAATTGCTCTCTTTAAATGCTCGTAAACCGTTCCCTCATCCTTGTTGGCGAATGGAATGACCTCATCTATAAATGCTACATTTCCTGTCTCTGATACATATTTGTATACAGTTGGGAAAAGCCATAATGCATCATCAGCTCTGTAAGCCGGGTGTCCTGTCTCCTGTACATAGGAAGCGTCGTCAGGAGTATCCTCATGTCCCGGATTGTGTGTAAACTTGACAAGCGGAAGTCCTCCACCGTTATCAACCTGTGCTGAGAGCATGAATCTGATCTTTTCAACAGCCATCTCAGGTGCAAGGTGTATAACACCCTGAATATCCTGGACTGTATCACGGTATCCGTATCCGTTTCTGAGTCCACAGTATGTAAATGATGCAGCTCTTGACCAGATAAATGTCATGAAACAGTTATATGCATTCCATGTATTGATCATTGTGTTGAACTCATCACTTGGTGTATTAATCTGGAAATGTGATAACTTTCCATGCCAGTATGCGATAAGCTCCTCAAGTTCTTTGTCGCAGACAGCTTTTGTATCCGTGTAAGAAGCAACAATCTTTCCTGCTGTCTCATTATCTATCATTCCAACTAAGAATGCTATTGTCTTTGTCTCGCCCGGTGCCAGCTCCAATACTGTTGTGATTGCTCCACAGCTATTCTCGTTGTAGTTGCCGTGGTTGTTAAGCTTTCCGCTCTCTACTCCGACAGGATTGCCATATCTGTGATATTCTCCGAGAAATTCTCCCCTGTCACCGCACCAGCTGTCAACAGGTGCTCCTGCAAGTCCGATAAATCTGTTTACCACATCCTTGTTGTCAATTTCCTTGCCATTCTCGATGCGGTCAAGATTGGCATGGATCATCTGACGCACTCTGTTCTCCACAAATACTGTCTTTGTAATATACTGTGAATACTGCAGATTCACCTGATCCTGCTCATAGTTGCTGTTGTTTGTAAACTCAGCGTAGCCTGTAATATTAAGGCTTCTTGCCTTATCAGAATTATTTGTCACGCTCAAATTCCACACTTCGTATGTCTTGTTCAGCGGAACGTAATATCTTACTTCTGAATGAATACCGCTGTAATCAGCCATCATCTTTGTGTATGCTGTTCCATGATGACACTCACTCTTGTATTCATTCAAATCCTTTCCTACAGGCTGCCACGAAGCTGACCAGTAATCCTTGCTCTCGTTGTCTCTGATATAAATATATCTGCCAGGCTCATCGAACTGATTAAACACATATCTCAAAAGCCTTCCGTTTGCACCTGACTTTGCAAAGCTGTATCCACCTGCATTATTGGAAACAATTGCTCCATACTCCGGCGATCCAAGATAGTTTACCCATGGTGCCGGTGTGTCAGGTCTTGTAATAACATATTCTTTTTTTGATTCATCAAAATATCCGTATTTCATATTCATTACTCCATTCTCTACTTAATTATGTGATCTACGGTTATAACTGCCTCCAACGTATATTCAGCAGTGATCCATTTTCGTAATATAATATACATTTTTGCAGCAGTGTATTATACAAAATTATTTCTTAAAATATCAGATTCATGACATAACTAAACTTATTTTACCGGGACGTTTAACATCTTCATCGTAGCTATCCTTCTGGTATACACGGACATAATCGATCACATATGGATTATTCTCAAAGCTTGTCTCATCGTTTGGATTTCCAACCCAGCTTCCACCAACAGCAAGATTTAAGATAATGTAAAATGGCTGGTCAAATGGTGCCGGATATGCAAGTGTTCCCTGTCCTACTGTTGTTGAGTGCCATTCGCTCTCCTCGTGGTATTTAACTCCATCCACATACCATATGATTTTCCCCGGCTCCCAGTCACAGGTAAATATGTGGAAATCATCAGAGAAATCGGCTCCATCCGTTATAATATATGTACCCTGTGACTGTGAATGAGGATTTCCGTAATGGAGGGTTCCGTAAGCCTTGTTCGTCTCCTGACCCATTACTTCCATGCAGTCAATTTCGCCACATCTTGGCCACTGACCATATACATTCTCATCATTTGCCATAAGCCAGAATGCAGGAAGGTACCCCTGTCCCTTTGGAACCTTTGCACGGCATTCAAATCGTCCATATATGAAGGTCTGTTTATTCTGTGTTGAAACTCTTCCTGATGTATAGGAAGCTGCTTCTTTTGTTGAGCCGGTATCACCATTAAACTCATCGCTCCACACCTTTTTGTAGCCATCATAGCTTAGTTCGCCTGTCTGCTGCGCCGCATCCAGCGCTCCCTCTGCAAACGTCTGTGACGGCATGGCTGATAATACTCTTTTATTCATAAAGTACCCCTTTCATTTATAGTTATTTGCTATCTCGCATCATGTTACTGTCCACACCTTTCAGTGTAACACGTAACCACAGCATTACTATAACGATTAAGTACCCTTAAAATATACAAAAAAAGCACAAAAACATCCAATTCATGACATTTTAATTTTCCTGTAATTTCCGCAATTCCCTCGGTGTCATGCCAAACTGCGCCTTAAACATCCGGCTGAACACCTTATAATTCGTAAATCCATTGTGCTCCAGTATGTCTGTGATGGAATCCTCAGTTGCCAGAAGCTCCTCATGTATGTGATTGATTCTTACCTGATTGACATACTCAAGAAATGTAACTCCCATGCATTTTTTGAACATACGGCAGAAATAATCCTGATTGAGTGAGGCTATGTCTGCAGCCTCCTTTAATGCTATTGGCTCCTGATAGTTTTTCGCTACATATCTGAGGACATCCTTAAGGCGCGCTATCTGTCTGGATTCTTTTCCCGCATTCACCTCTTTGTACGAATAATTTGTAAACAAAATATATAGGAATTCGTTCACTTTTGCCATAAGCCGAAGCTCATAGCCCTTGCCCTTTTTCCGGTATATATGCGCTATCGACTTAAGAAGAGACTTCATCTGCTCATATTTTCTGCTGCCATGCTCGGTCTCATAGCACTCTCTAAACCTTATATGTCCGTAATCGTCTATGTAGCTGTCCAGATATGCATACGGTATCTGCACCAGAAGCACCCTGACTCTTTCATAGCTTTGCGTGCCATGTATCTTATTTGAGTTTATGACAAAAAATTCATTTTCTTGCAATGTATATTCATTTTCACCGCAGACAACCTGCAGTGAGCCGGAAACTACATAGATTATCTCTATATGGTCATGCCAGTGCCTCGGTGAAAACTGCCTGTAGTCCTCGTATCTGTCGCAGTAGATTGGAAGATGTGGTATTGATCTGACGTTTTCGTGTGTGTATTGCTGCATAATTTTCTCCCTGACTTACTAAATCAAACTTCGTATTTAATGCTATGATACCTTTTGAACCTTTAATCATTAATTATGCTATATTAGCCTGAGCATATCCAATTGTTCCGAAGAAAACAATATTCATATTTTGAAATTCTACCTTCAAAATATACTCCTCTCACGCAAAAAGTCAATATCGACCTAAAATAATGTCAGTATCACAATTGTATATATCGCTTTTATAATTTACAATCATCTTGTACGAAAAGAACAAGCTCCCTACATATTAATGTATGGGAAGCTCTTTAAATAATAAAAATATAAGAAAGGTAATCTGCTATGAACAAATGGTCACGATTCAAATTCACTCCTAATCTTCCACTTGGGGCAAATGGTGAAAGAGTTACAGGAAGCAAGGCTCACATAGAGCTTTCAAAGGAAGCAGCCAAGGAAGGCATGGTACTTCTCAAAAACGAAAACAACGTACTCCCTCTTGCAGCGGGTTCTAAGGTAGCCCTGTTTGGAAAGGGTACTTTCGACTATGTAAAGGGCGGTGGCGGAAGCGGTGATGTAACCGTTGCATATATCCGCAATCTCTACGAAGGACTTAAGCTTCAAAAAGAGAAAATAAGCATATTTGAGGAGCTGTGCGATTACTACCGCAACGACATTAAAAAGCAGTATGCAGCCGGTGCTGTACCCGGCATGACTATAGAGCCGGATGTACCGGCTGAGCTTTTAAGCAAGGCACAGGCATATACCGACACTGCTATCATCTCAATCTGCCGCTACTCCGGAGAAGGCTGGGACAGAAAGAGTGTTATTGACCCCAACAACAAAGCTCTTTGGGACTACGAACGCGAGATGACCGAGAAGTCAGCAGAGCTTTTTAAGGATGGTGATTTCTGTCTCTCCGTAAAAGAAAAGGAGATGATTGACACTGTAAAAGCCAGTTTCAAAAATGTAATCGTAATTTTAAATGTCGGTGGAATGGTTGATACATCCTGGTTTGCTTATGATAATCAGATCCAATCAGCACTGCTTGCCTTACAGGGTGGCATGGAAGGCGGGCTCGCTGCCGCTGAGCTTCTCGTAGGAGATGGCAATCCTTCCGGAAAAACTGTCGATACATTTGCCAAATCACTCGACGACTATCCGTCTACTTACAATTTCCACGAGTCAAGAGACTATGTGGACTATACCGATGATATATATGTCGGATACCGCTATTTCGAGACAATTCCGGGAGCTGCCGAGAAGGTTGTATACCCATTTGGCTATGGACTCTCATACACCACATTTGATGTGGAGACTGTTTCTGCCGGCGTTGTGAATTCCAACTGTACGTCTGAGACCAATAAGCTCTACGCAAAAGTTCGTGTGACAAATACAGGTAAATTCTCCGGAAAAGAGGTTGTTCAGGTATACATCGCTAAACCACAAGGAAAGCTTGGCAAACCTGCAAAGGAGCTCGCAGCCTTTGAAAAGACAAGAGAACTGCAGCCGGGTGAATCACAGCTTATGATCCTCACATGGGAAATAAACGATATGGCATCATATGATGACCTTGGAAAGGTTAAAAAGTCTGCATATGTACTTGAAGCCGGTTCATATGATATATACGTTGGAACGAGCGTCCGTGACGTGACAAAAGCTGATTACTCATATATATTAAATCATGATGTAATTACCGAGCAGCTTTCAGCAAAGCTGGTTCCTACAAGTCTGCCAAAGAGAATGCTCGCTGACGGAAGCTATGAAGCTCTGCCTCAAAGTGAGCCTGTGGACACCGACTACTCAGCTATTGGCAACATTGACCCTTCCCTGACAGAGGGTGTTGCTCCTTGTCAGAGAGCCATCCCATACTTCCGCTTTGCCGATGGCATGGCTAAAAACGGCAGTCACGACATCATGGATGTTGTGGAAGGACGTATCACGCTTGATGAATTTGTATCAGAGCTTTCCATCGATGATCTCATTCATCTGCTCGGCGGACAGCCAAATACCGGTGTTGCAAATACCTTCGGTATCGGAAATATGCCTGAATACGGTATTCCTTCTGTCATGACAGCAGATGGTCCTGCAGGAGTGCGCATAGCACCTGAGGTCGGTATATGCACCACTGCGTTTCCATGCTCCACACTGCTCGCATGCACATGGAACCCGGATGTTTTAGAGGCTGTAGGACGCGCTGGCGGTGAAGAATTAAAGGAAAACAACCTTGCACTGTGGCTCACCCCTGCCATCTGTATTCACAGAAGTCCTCTCTGCGGACGTAACTTCGAGTACTACTCAGAGGATCCATTCGTCACAGGAAAGCTCGCAGGTGCCATGGTACGCGGAATCCAGTCAAACAATGTCGGTGCCACAGTCAAGCACTTTGCCTTGAACAACAAGGAAACCAACCGCAAAAACAGCGATTCACGCGTTTCAGAAAGAGCTGCCAGAGAAATCTATCTGAAGGCATTTGAGATGATTGTAAAGAATAATAATCCATGGGCTATTATGTCCTCTTACAATATGATAAACGGCTACAGAGCCTCTGAAAGCGAGGATCTTTTGACAGGAATACTGCGTGATGAATGGGGCTATGAAGGAATGGTCACAAGCGACTGGTGGACCTGTGGCGAGCATTACAAAGAGACAAAAGCTGGAAATGATCTTAAGATGGGAAATGGATATCCTGATCGTGTAAAGAAGGCTTATGATAAGGGTGCCATCTCTCGTAGTGAGATGGAAACCTCTGTAAAACGTATATTAGGATTAATATTAAAGCTTGATTAAATTTTACTCTGCTTTATGTAAACCTACCCGGTTCATAATACCCGATACTTATTATACAAAAACAAAAACGGACATGCAAAAACTGCCATGTCCGTTTTTGTATTTGTATATCTTCAATCATTAATTCTGTATTTTAGCATATTCCTCAATTTTGCATACATGCTCTTTTGTTTTTTCATCATAGTTAATTGCCACAAGCAGGACGTTTCCCGTATATTGCAATAATGAATTCGGATACTGTCTCTCACGAATCTGCTGCATGGCTGTATCCGCATTCTTATTCCATTTCAGCTCCACAACAAGCGCCGGATAATCATTTATATACTCAGGCTTCGGAATATAAACAAAATCAGCAAAGCCACGCCCTGTCGGTAACTCCCTGACCGGCTTAAAATAATAGTTCATTGTTCCAAGATAAGCAATGGCCAACACACTGCTAAGGGAGTTCTCGTCATTATATTGAATCACCGAGGTATACTCCATATGAATCTGCTCAATTTTTGCAGCCACAGTATTTACATCTTTGTTTATTGTTGCATTAAACAAATCTATTGACTGTCTCTCAAACTGCATGATTTCATCCCATTTGTTTTCCTCAACCGCATCCATAAGCTCATTGCGAAGCTCTTCATTCGGAATATATGCCATCTGATTTTTCTGATTAAAAGCCAGATATCCAAGATGTATAAGCAATGTCAGCACATCATCTTTGTTTTTAAATGATACCATATCATTCTGAAACGTGGTTGTTCTAACTTTTATCTCATTTCCGGAAATCATTGAAATAATAGCGGCTCTTAATCCATCAAAATCCATGTCAATAAGCGGAATCAGAGATTCATATGTGCCGGTCTGTGACCAATAGCTTTGGAAGCTGCCTCTCATCATCACGCTCACTACTGCTTTTGGATTATACACATGTTTACCCGAAAGCATATAGCCATCATACCAGTTTTTTACTGCTTCATAATCCCTGTCATACTTTTTGCATAACTGCTTAACCTCATCATCTGTAAAGCCAATATATGATGCAAGCGCTCCTGCATCAAGCATTGTGAACTCTTCAAAATTGTTAAGTGCTGACTGAGTTTTTAGCTTTTTAATAGGAAGTATGCCGGTAAGATAAGCTAACGCAATATACTTTGTCGGCTCTGTCCCTTTAAACATTCCCCTAAGGAAATTAATATATTCCTCCTGCAGTTCCTTATTATTAGCCTCATCTCTTATCAACACATCCCACTCATCTATTATGATAACAAAGGTATTTCCTGTGGCTGCGTTTATATAAGACATGGCTCCATAGGCTGTTTTAACAGTGTCCGGTATCACATCACCATATGCTATTATAAGCTCATCAAGAATACCGTTATTGATGTATTTCACGGTGTTTTGCACTTCGCCCGCATCCATCATGCACCACTGGACATCAATATGAATAACATCATATTTATTAAGGTTTGTCTCAAAGGAATCAAGCCTGCCTACCTTTAGAGTGGAAAACATATCAAAGGAATCACATCCTCTGCTATAATAAGCAGCAAGCATATTCGCCGTGATGGACTTTCCAAAGCGCCTCGGTCTGCTATTGCATATGCATGCCATATCAGAACCTATAACCTTATTGGTGTATGCCAAAAGCATAGTTTTATCCACATATATTTCCGATTTCAATGTCTTTTGAAAAGCTTTATTTCCCGGATTTAAAAATCTTCCCATGAATTTTCCTACCTTAATGAAATAATTTAACAACCTATACTACATGTTAAGTATAGCAGTTTTTAATCAACTTCACCATATCAACTTTGAATTATATACAATTTAAACTATTACTTTCCATAAATATTGTACTCAGGCTCATCCACGCCATCTGTTCCGGCATAGTATGACAGCTCCACCTCGTTGAGTCCTTTTTTCTTGTCAAGAATCACATTGTACTGGGATGAATATATAACATCTCCATTTTTATTAAATCTGTATTCAATATTCACTCCATCTTTGCCTTTTAATGCCTTTCTTGGAATCTTTGCAAGGAAGATACGCTCACTGTCGGAAATCTTCTTCACCTCGACTGCATCCACCCATTTGAAAAATACTGGTGCAGCCACTCTTGTATCATCCATGCTATAACTGTCGTAATCATAGTTGGCTGTGTCATCATCTTCTGTATCCTTTAACACATGATAGCCCATCTGTATGCTGTCCACGCCATCAAGACCGGTATCATTGTTGTTATAGCTGCCCGAATCGTAAGGCGAATATACATATAAAAGGATAAGCTGTGAGCTCTTTACCTCATCTATGCTATCCCTGAATAAATGTGCAGCCTTTATATGAGATACATTGAGCTGTCTTAAGCTGTCATTTGTCTCACCTGCCAGCTGTCTTGCATACATGGTGACCATACCCTTATTTTCCATAAAGTCTGCATCTGCTGCAAGCGCCGGAGATGCATCCGTGGAAAGTGACATCAGATATTTGTAGTCTGTATCCTCCATACATACTGTATTGTACCTTGCAACCAGATAATCAGGCCTTGCAAATGCAAGCACAAGATAACATACCCCGATTACTATTATTCCGTACCGAAATAGCGAAAAAGCAGGCTTACATATAGATAAAATCACTCCGAGCATAAACAGCGCTATCACTCCAAGTGCCCAGAACACACAAAGCCTGGTGGCTGTCAGCCCGTACTCTGACACATACAGTCCCATACGGTATGCACTTGATGCAATCATGATATATGTGCATAAAGTTATTAAAATTAAAAATGCATTTAATATTTTATTCCTTCTGAACAATCCACTTCCGAGCAATACGATAATCACATTAAGTATACACACGAAAAGCAGCTGGAAAAAGCCTTCTCTCGCGTACCTGGCGTAGGTATAGCCGCTTGGAAGCTGCATAAGTCCCCCGAACAGATACACAATCTGTATAAAACAGAAAAATACATATACCACTGATATAGTTGCAGCTACAGTGATACCGATTGCAGCCGGAAATGCCGGAGTCTCAACCGGTGTATCCGATATACGCTTCTTGCTCAGATACTTTATACCACAGTACGATGAGAAAAGCGCAAATACAAAAAGAAATACAACCTTGCTCACTGTAAAGAAATTGATATCAGCAAATATTTTCTTTATTACTGAGGCAAAAACCGCATCCGCAGAGCACAGCAACACCACTATCAGCACAACCAGAGGAAAGGCAATTGCTATTCCGATAAACACATAAAGCATTCTGTGTTTTTTCACATGCCGCTCTCCGGCAGTTGCATTTGCACTGTCACCGACCATACTGTCACTGCCCATATGGTCACTATCCATGCGCTCATTCCTCATATAGTCGGCAATATCCATAAACGGCTCAGCTATACATCCAATCGCTCCAAACACTGCCTGAAATGCCGCAGCGATATACTTTATGAGCCCCCACTGTCTGTCATTGCAGAAATTGTGAAGCAGCATAAAAACAAGAAACACAAGTATCCAGCAAAAATTAAATCCTTGTATAATTTTATTGCCGGTCAAGCCTGATGATAGCCCTGTGAGTATCATCATCACACTATACCATATAGTGAGTGGCTTTGCCTCTATATGAAGTATCTTCATACAATACAGGCTGTATACTCCTGTGACGATTGCAAACAACGTAACAAGTATTCCACCTGTATTCTCATACAGGAAAATGGTGTACAGCAGCGCATATATTATCGTAGGTATACATAGCCTGCCAAAGAAATCCGCGTTTCTCCTGCTTTGCTCACGCCGTCTTTGCTCCGCTTCCTGCTGCATCTTCTGCAGTTCAATACCCGACATCCCCATATGTGGCTGTGAAGTCTGTAGCGTGTTCTGTGAAAACTGTTGGGGATTCATGCCCCCGATATTATTATTGTCCATAGCTACCTCCTTACTATCTATGTAGTTATTTTCTCATATTTTTCACTTACCGGCAAGCTAATTGTACTACACAGTTTTCAGTTTTGCAATAACTTTTTATCGTATCTCGATAAATAAGTTGTAATCATTATAAAAGTCAGGTAAATGTCACATTAAAAATGAGGAAATAGTAACCTGAGACGCGTAGAAAAAGTTGTTTGAAAATGTTAAGGCTTACTGATAAAACAAAAAATCGCAGATACCATATTATGATATCTGCGACTTTACTTATCTTATTTTCTCCTAAAGACACTCCAATGGATATTGACTTAATGCAGTCATATAGTTTTATTTTAAACTACTGCTGCACATTAAACGCTTTAATTCCCGGATAAACTGCGCTCTTTCCCAGCTCCTCTTCAATTCTTAAAAGCTGGTTATACTTTGCAACACGCTCTGAACGCGAAGGTGCACCTGTCTTTATCTGGCATGTGTTGAGTGCCACCGCAAGGTCTGCAATTGTTGTGTCGGCAGTCTCACCTGAGCGGTGTGAACTGATTGCTGTATAGCCTGCCTTGTGTGCCATCTTGATAGCCTCAAGAGTCTCTGATACTGAACCGATCTGGTTTAATTTAATCAGGATTGCATTTCCTGCTCCAAGGCTTATTCCCTTTGCAAGTCTCTCAGTGTTTGTTACGAACAGGTCATCTCCTACAAGCTGTACCCTATCGCCCAGACGCGCAGTAAGCTTCTGCCAGCCTTCCCAGTCCTCCTCATCAAGACCATCCTCGATTGATATAATAGGATATTTGTCACAGAGCTTTGCCCAGTGCTCTATAAGCTCCTCTGAGGTATACTCTGTGCCGGCCTTTGGCAGCTTGTAAAAGCCCTTGCCCTTTTCACTCTTCCACTCTGATGATGCGGCATCCATGGCAATCTTGAAATCCTTGCCCGGCTCATAGCCTGCCTTCTTTACAGCTTCAAGAATTGTCTCGATAGCTTCCTCGTCAGATTTGAGTGCCGGTGCAAATCCCCCCTCGTCACCGACTGACGTGGCAAGACCGCGCTCCTTTAATATGGCTGCAAGTGCATGAAATACCTCCGCACACCATCTGAGACACTCCTTGAAGGAAGGCGCACCTACCGGCATAATCATAAACTCCTGCACGTCAAGTCCTGATGAGAGTGCATGACATCCACCGTTTACAATGTTCATCATAGGTACAGGAAGTCTGTTTCCCGAGATACCACCTAAAAATCTATAGAGAGGAATATCAAGTGATACAGCTGCCGCCCTCGCACACGCAATTGATACAGCAAGAATAGCATTGGCTCCAAGCTTAGACTTGTCCTTTGTGCCATCTGCCTCTATCATAGCCGCATCTATTGCATAGATATCACTTGCGTCCATACCTGTCAATGTGTCGTTGATTACAGTATTTATATTTTCTACTGCCCCGGTAACACCCTTGCCCAGATATCTGCTCTTGTCTCCGTCACGAAGCTCAAGTGCCTCGAACTCTCCTGTTGAAGCTCCTGATGGTGCTGTGCCTCTTGCAACAGTTCCGTCAACCAGATAAACCTCTGCCTCAACTGTAGGATTTCCTCTGGAATCAAGTATTTCTCTGCCCACTACCTTTTCGATTTCTAAATAATTCATTATGAACCTCCTTATGTTTTTTCTGATTCAATTTTATCCTACAATACAGTTTCTCTATGTCATGATTGTAGGATTGAATGCAAACATGCATCGATGATACCTTTTGACCCTTTAATCATAAAAATACATATGTGAAAGCCTGCCACATATGCATATATTTATAAATAAAGAAAAATGCTACACAGTTAGTTTAATCTAACTTATGTAGCATTTCAATAGTTCATAATGATAATATTTCCCAATTATAGAAATATTATGTTCTCACATATCATTTTAAATCTATACATTCTCAATCATTGCTTATATATATTACCTCTTTAACAGCAACTATCTCTCTGCCTCAATCTCACGCGCAACATACACACCGCTTGCCGACGCATGTGAAAGTGAATGTGTCACACCGCTTCCGTCTCCGATGATGTAAAGTCCCTTATATTTGCTCTCAAGCTTATCGTTAAGCTCTACCTCCATGTTGTAGAACTTGACCTCTACGCCGTAAAGCAGGGTATCATCATTTGCAGTTCCCGGTGCTATCTTGTCGAGCGCGTAAATCATCTCAATGATTCCGTCCAGGATTCTCTTTGGAAGCACAAGGCTTAAGTCTCCCGGTGTAGCTGAAAGTGTAGGCGTAACGAGTCCTTCCTCAATACGCTTCTCATTGCTTCGACGCCCTCTCACAAGATCACCAAAGCGCTGTACAATTACACCGCCACCAAGCATATTTGAAAGGCGCGCGATGCTCTCACCATATCCGTTGCTATCCTTGAATGGTTCTGAAAAATGCTTCGCAACAAGAAGAGCAAAGTTCGTGTTTTCAGTCTGCTTGTCTGCTCCCTCGTAGCTGTGTCCGTTTACTGTTACGATACCGTTTGTATTTTCATTTACCACGATGCCATGCGGATTCATGCAGAAGGTACGCACATTATCCTCAAAAAGCTGTGTTCTGTATACAATCTTGCTCTCATACAGCTCATCTGTCAGATGTGAGAAAATCAGGGCCGGAAGCTCAACACGCACACCGATATCCACACGGTTTGACTTGGTTGGGATATCAAGGTCATTGCAGACCTTCTCCATCCACTTGCTTCCGCTTCTTCCATTACCTTCCCGGTTGTCTTCTCGGAACAGAGTCATCTCATCTGCTGTCTCAAAAGATCCCTTGTCGTTATCGATTCCAGCTTTGCGTGCTGCGAGTCCTGCGGATCCGCGGATCACATCGTTGAACGTACCACTGTCGACCAATTCAAGGATGTCGCTGTCTTCGCGGCACGAAAGAAACTCATACAGCCTGATCAGCCGATCTGTTCCGGTTCTTTGCTTGCCTGGTATTTTTCACAGATTTTTCCATAAGCTGACTATAAGAAAAGATGGATATCCGCGCAGAACAAAAATTTTATTTCATATTTGTGATGTAAACAATTTCACATATCGAAGGGAGAAAAAATTATTATGAAGAAGAATGAAATTATAAATAGAGAATTCGAAACACGTATGATGCATTGCGGTTTAATGGCAGAAATTATTGCCTACCGCAGCTGCAACGACATGGATGTCCGGTTTGAAACTGGACATATCCGCCACGGAGT
>ERZ780148.735-NODE-735-length-25689-cov-3.078294_pt1 | contig 25689 bp, 15 predicted proteins | sample MGYA00510984_ERZ780148 | MGnify/ENA primary metagenome ERZ780148 (study PRJEB29588, sample SAMEA2160902) | human gut metagenome | biome: human gut; feature: human-associated habitat; material: faeces | place: Denmark | collected 2008/2010 ...
TGCCGTAATCAGATCGTGCGCACCGCCCGTATAGACAAGGTTTGCAACTGCCGTCGGTATCGTCGTAAGCGCGGCATTTGCACGACCGATCTTAAACTCAACCGTCTTTTCCGCGCCGTCGTAGTTGGCAGTTGCCGCAACCGTTGCTTTGACAAAGTAACTGCCTGCCGCGGTCGGAACGGTTTCGGTAAACGTTCCGTCGGCAGTCGTACCGTATGTGAACGTCGGCGCGCCGAACTGCGCCGTAGCAACGGGCATTTTCGCTTCTTCACCATACGTCCAACCTTCCAGCGACAGCCCCGAGATTCTGTTAGTCGCTTTGGCAACGACAAACTTTAACGTGACCTTGGTCGCGTCGTCGCTATCCGGCGTTGCCCACTCGTACTTGGTTGCGTCGGTCAGTTCAAGTACGACGTCGTACTCGCCTGCGTCCATGCCACCCTCGTTGGAAACAATCCTGTAACCGTCGTTTTGCGGCACTTCGGCGGTCAACTTACCGCCGGTATAAACCTGCGAAGCAACGACGGGCGTTTCCAGTTTCGTTTTTGATTGCTCTTCTCCGCATGCGGCAAACGCGCCAAGCACAGCCGTCAGCGCAAAGACGGCAATCAACACCTTGAGAACCTTTTTCATATCGTTTTCCTCCTGTTTTTTCGCATTGTCAAGCGTCTTACAATGCGTAATTTCCGTTTTTGTTTTTACTTATTCATCGTCAAGAAATCAATTTTTCATATCACGACCTCCCGCTGTTTCCTTTGTATCGTCAAGCGTCTTACAACACGTAATTTCGTTTCGATTTTACTCTTTTGTCGTCAAAAAGTCTATACGTATAAAGATTTTTACATTTGCAAAATTTCTTCAAGATTATTCACCTTTTTACAACACAGACAATCCAGCCCGCTTTGCGTTATGTTTCCGCTGTTAAGCCCGACGACGGGAAACCCGGAAAACCGCAACGACAACACACCCGCCGCGCTGTCTTCGATACCGATTACCGTCGTAGGATCGGTCACTTTTAATCCCAGATAAGCCAGTTCGGTATAAATCCACGGATGCGGCTTGGATGCTACTTCGCCCAATGTGCCGTAGTCGCCGACGTCTTTGCGACGACCGCCCGTAATAATAGCGTCGTAGTAATCTCTCGGATCGCCCATATTAAGCGCGCGAAAAGCCGCAACGATTTCGGGAATGGCCTTGTACTCCAAACCGCTTGTCGCCAGACCTATTTTTATCTTCCGTTTTTTTACTTCCGTCAAAAATTCTTTCAATCCCTCGGCGGGCTTGAATGCGTCGATACGACCTCTTCCCTGCATTATTTCTTCGAGTTGGAACTCCGCGGTTTCGTGATAACACTCTATCGCCGAATTTATATCTTTATCGGGCGAATATTTGTTAAGACAATAATTGAGGTGATCGACCGTGGTAAATCCCGAAACAAACGGAACATCGGCTTCCTCCAACGAAAACTTAGAGTTACCAAGCAATTTTTGCATCGTCTGCTCTATTACGAAAACCCAAAACTCCTCGCTCGTAAGAGTGGTTCCGTCCAGATCCATAAGTATTGTTTTCGCCGAGCCGCAAAAGTTCACGGGTTTTATCATATAAGACGCGTTTACACCGTAGTTAGTCAGATTGCCATATAAATTACCGCCTCGTTCGGTAAAGACGACATTACCGAGGCTTTTGCCGATTAAACTCTTCATGCGGTCTCCTTTGCGAAATCCGTTACTTCGATCGTCGCAACGTCATCGTCCGTTGCCCCGTATATGTACAAAGTGGTTTGTTCGTCCGCTTGCAAATCGACATAGTTGTCAGAATAGGTAAACCTGTAATTGTCTTTCATACGCACAATTACGCCTTTAGCAAATTGTTTTGCCTTAACGGTTACGGCATAGCAATCGGACAATTTATCGACCTTGTAGGTATAATCGCTCGTAAAACGGCAAGTATGCCACATGTCGTATGAGAACGCGGTACTGTGCTTTACGCCATCCAAGTCGTACTCGGCGAACAAATAACTGTCGGGGGCATCGTACTTATCCGAGACGTCGACTGTACTGTCGCCTGCCGTCGTAAGCGTTGCGGTACGCTGCCAGACGGTTTTGCCGTCAAGCGTTCGCATTCCGTACGTTACGTCTGCTGATACCTCGTGCAATTCGTCGCTCAGTAACACCAGTTGCAACTGTTTATCTTCGTTTTGCACATAAGTGACGACAATCGGCGCATAACTACGCTTCATTTGATAATAAGCTTGCTTCGGCTCGCAATAATAATCCACTACCGCCCACGTTGCCGACGGCCAGATATCGCTGTACATCCAGTTCATAAAGCCACCGCATGCAGGGTTTGCACGAGCAAACTCTATTTCGGCGCGCATGGATTCGGCGTGACTCGTCATGCCCTTTGCCACAAATTGTCGCAAAGTGTCGCTCTGGCCATACAGCGTGTCGGCATACAATATTTGCCTCTCGCAAAACGGCACCTTGAATTCCGAATAGGGATTTTCCATTAGACGGTCTCTCCAATACTCGTTCATCGGCCACAGTTTATCCTCGGGAAACATCCGTTTGTATATCTCTAACGTTCCCGGCCCCATGTTGGCGCATTCCGATACAAACATGACGCCCGACTCGCTGACTTTGTTGCGATAGTTAAGAACTCCGGCGATAAGACTGCTTTCGTAACTGCCCGCATGCGACTCGCCCGAAGTCGTATCGTTGCCGACGTCGGTAAGCGAGCAAGGGCTTTGGCGTGCGTAAGGTCGCGTACCGTCGTAGTTTTCCACCGTGCCGCGCAAAATTACGTCGATAAAGTAGTCTCCCTTAGTTATCTTGTGCCCGTAAGAACCTGTTTTTTCATTGCCGCCGCACCAGTACACAAGCGACGGGTGATTGCGCAGTCTGCAAACCTGATAAGCAACTTCCTTTTGGCAAACGTCAACAAACTCGGCGTTATCCTCGGGTATATCGGAACAGGCAAACATAAGATCCTGCCATACCATAATACCGTTGCAGTCGCAAATATCGTAAAAAACGTCCTTTTCGTACAGTCCGCCGCCCCACACGCGCAACATATTGAAGTTTGCTTGGGCGGCTTGCCCGATCAACCGCTCGTATTTTTCCGCAGTAATACCGCCGATAAAACACTCGGCAGGCACCCAGTTGCTACCCTTTACAAACACGTTTTTGCCGTTGATTTGCAGTCGGTACTGCATACGCGTTCGGTCGTACGGTTGTTGACATAGCGCAACCTCGCGAAAAGCGAATTTGCCTACGTACTCGTCCATAACCTTGCCGTTACGCATAAGTTGCACTTTATACTCGTACAACGGCTGTTTGCCGTAACCGTTGGGCCACCACAACTCGGGGTTTTCGACGGTAAAGTTAGCAAAGTTCTTTTCACCCGAAACTTTCGTCTCGAAAACGATTCCGTTGCTATCGGAAACCGGCTCGTCGGGACGCTTTGCGACTATATAACGAAACATGTCGTTTGCACATTCCGGCGAGCTTTTCCTTATTTGTCTGTCATCGGTTATATACTCGCGAACGGTATAGTTAAGATCTACGAATATACTCAGTTTCCCGTTGTTAAACGCGCGATAATGCACATTGCCGATACGGTTTTTGGCACACCCGACGAGCTTAACGTCACCGCAAATTCCGTACCCCGGCATGTCGGGCGCCCAGTCCCAACCGAAGTGACACTGTGCCTTGCGCATAAACAAACGTTTGACGTTAAACACTCCGTTGTACCCGCGGGTGTCGATATTGTCCATCACCCTGCCCGTCGACAACATTTTTACAGTAAGCAGGTTGCCGCTTTTTTTGACAATATCGCTTACCGAGTAGGTGTACTTCAAAAACATATTTTGGGTATGTCCCAGATATTTACCGTTGAGATATATGTCGGCATAGGTATCGACGCTGTCGAATTCCAGTAAAATCTCTTGTTCGTCAAAAAGTTCGTCGGACACGTCAAAAACCGTTTTGTATATAAAATCACGGTTGATTATCCATTGCAAATTCTTATGGTTCATCCCGAAATACGGATTGTCTATTATGTTGTTGCGCCATAAGTCCAGAGAAACGTCTCCCGGCACAACGGCAGGCAATTGCTTGCCGTCGTAGTCTAATGTCCATTCTTTGTCTAATCTCAATTCTGTCATTTTTTATCTCCGTATAAAATTTTTACAGTAGTTGCGGCAGGTCGGCGTCGATAAGGTCGGATTTTTCCCAAACGGCATCGCGTCGTCAAGCAATGCCCGATGATAAAAATTTTTGTACTGTTGTAATTTTTTTATATCCTGCGTCACTTTTTTTCTCCACTGTAAGGCCGACTTCAAACATTCTGCTCCAAGGCATATAACAGTCGAAAATTTTGTACTCGGTGCAAATTTCGGGGAAGTTATCTCCGACAAATTCATCCAATTGCCGAGCCACCACGTCGGAAACTTTGCCGCGTTGTTCGCCGACATCGAAGTAGTTGTAACCGAGTTTCGGCAACTCGTTTGCGGTAACGCTGCCTCTGACGTGAGAGCAATAGGCAATATCCTCGTACACACGCTCGGCAGTAAAACGTCTGTGCGTAGGCGTGTTTTTGAAAAAGTTGTAAAACACTGCCTGACAAATAACCGTACCCAACGTATTGGACGAAGTGTTCCACCCTGCGTAACCTGCGATGTTAAGCAGTCCTACCGACTCGGAAACCATGCGGGCAATTTCTGCGTCGCCTCCGTTGGCATACGCTATGTCGGCAACGGCAACGGCCTTACCTTTTGCATGAAGTTCGGCAAGTTTTGAAACAAACTTGGGCAAGTCGCGATCGACGTACTGCTTGTTGGCAACATTGTCAATGCCGTTTGTCTTGCCGATATACAAACTGCAAAAGTCCAGCATTTGTCCGACCGGCAAATTGCAAAACAGATAAATGTCGGCGTCGTTTTCTTTGGAAACCGTGCAACCTGCGCTTTCTATCTGTGCGGTTATACTCTTGTACACCGCCCTGTCCTCGAACAGCGGAACAACGTCCCTGCACTCCGGTCTGGGATAGACGGGACAAATCTTGGGTGAGTATCCTTTTATTTTTGTCAGCACTCTGGCAAGCAACGTCAATCCGCCCTCGTCCGAACCGGGGTAAATATCAATATCGATATTGTTATCTCTAAGACATTTTTTTATAATGCGTTGGTCAAGCGCAGTGTAGCCGTACGGGTTGGAATCGTCCTGCAAAATGACAAACTCGTCTATTACGTTGCCGACAAGTTTAAGCACTTCAGTAAGCACATCGATGTTTACACTACGTCTGTTAGTGTAATCTTCAATTACTGATTGTGGTACGTTTAACAAGGCTTTCTGCGACAAATACTCTTGTTTGTCGATCAAGCCGTCCAGATACTTATGCTCGTTGACGCCATACTTGAAGATTCGCTCGCCGTATTGTTCGTAATAGTCCGGTTCTTCGTCGGAAGATGAGTATGTCGGGCAACGCATTACAAGCGAAAAGACAAAAATCTTCAGTTTTGGATTGTTACGCTTGATTGTTTTGATTACCTTGATGCGCGACGAAACTTCTTCTACGTCCATATGATGCAGTCTTGACGGTACCAGACCGCCGAACAACAACATATCTACGGCAAGTATCAGGTAGTCGGCGTCGGCGCATTGTTCGGCCAAAAACGCTGCAATTTTTTGATAGTCTGCGGGCTTCTTTTTAAGTCCGAGTATCGACAACGGCGGACAAACCAGATTTATTTCGTTGTTATTCTGTGCGAGAAATTGACAAAAAGTATTGTTACACGGACGTTCGTCAAGCGGTAAATATACGATTTTTTTCATAGTTGTTACTTTTTATTTTGTTTTTATTTTTCCGGCGATAAGTAGTCACGTAACATCACGTAACGGGTCGGAACGTGAAACTTGCCGCACTTTGTCGGGTTTATTGCAAACAGGTGCTTTTCCATATCGCCGCCGTCGGTTTCAAGTCGGTAAGCATTGAAGTAAATTTTATCGTCGCGCATGCCGGATTTTACCTTATCTATGGCAATATTTACTTCGTAGCCGCTATTCGTTTTCCGAGCGGTCGAACGAAAGAAACAATCGTTTTCGTCAATAAAATCTATTTTCAACTTTGCCGCACCGTCGCCGTCAAGTTCCGTTACCGTCATTTTGGCAAGCATTTTGGCGTTTTTAGGATTTACTTCCAACTCGTAGTAGGTTTTACGCGCAGGGTCGGTACCGATAAGCAATTCCACCGCGTCGCCGCAAGAGTGTATGTCGTTGTAGTTGGCGTACGGGCAATAGCAACTACTATGCTCCGCCACAAAGTCGAAATAAACATATTGCTCGTCCTGCGACACGTCCACAGTCGTTTCATATACGGCGGCGGTACCGTCGCGATTGTTTCTAAGTAGGTATTTCATTTAATTAAAGCCCGATGATTGTGGATCAGAATTCCGGATCGTAGTGTTGCGGGTTGTTGACGTAACTGATTTCGCGAATCACAATGTCGCTGATTCTGAGCATTGTGCAGTACGGCGAAAAACCGATATATCCCTTGTTGAGTCTGAGTATGCCGTCAAGATGCTCGGCAACAAGTTTGCCGTCCACAAGCATAAAGCAATGTCCGTCGATTGCACCGAAAGTAAATTCGATTTCTTCTCCCGCTTTATACTTGTAACTTGTCTCCGACATTCCACAAAAGTCGCCCACGCCCGCCTTGTAGCCTTCGATACCCGCCTTATCGTCGTACCAGCCGTTTAGTCCGCACACGTAGTAGTCTCCGAGATAGTCCGTTTTTTCGTCCCACTCTGCGCAGAAAATACCGTTTACGTCGCGCGTGGCGGGCAAAACAGTACTGATTTTACAGGTCAACATCACGTTGACGCCGTCAAAACGTTGTTTAAAAAACAATACGCCGCCTTTGTTTCCTCGCTCCACACCGATAAGGCAGCCGTCTTGAACGCTCCACTCGCCTGCCATTACCTGCCAATCGTTTTGCCAATCGTCGGCAATCGGTTTGTCGTAGATAATTCTTGAATTGTCCACGTCGATGATCTTGTTTACAAGTTTTATCTTATTCATTTTTATCATTCTTTAATTGTATCGTAAGTTCGTTTTCCCCCGCACTCAATATGGTTGTTTTGCCGTCGTAAACTACGCTTACGTCAAGTCCGTTTGTAACGAAAGTGCTGTAACGTATCGTGTTTTTCGTTCTCTTCCACCTCACTTCGACGGTCTTTCCGTCGTACAGCGCACTGCCCTCGGCGTAGCGCAACTTGCGAGGAAACCGCGGTTTCAATACCACTTCGCTCGTACGTTCTTTATCGGGGAATCCAAGTAGCACCTTTGGCAAAAACTCCGCAACCGCACCGAACATCGGGTGCGCATGGGAACACCACTTTATATCGAGATATTCCCAGATAGTCGTTTCGCCGAGCCGCTTCAAGTAGCCGAATGAACCTTTCTTAGTCGCCGACAATAAATCGAACGCAAGGTCGACCCTGTCGTGCGCAATCAGTTGTTCCACAAGCACGTACGTGCCGATAAAACCCGTATCGAAACGGCAATCCTCGGTGTACTTTGCGACAAGGTTGTCAAGCGTGCGCCGATCGCCCAGACCCGCCGCCAGAGCAAAGGCGTCCGCTCCTTGCACGCTGCCCGCAAAACTGCCTGTTTCGTCGTCAAAAAATGCGTTCGTTACCGCCCCTCGATATCGTTTTTGCAATTCGGAAAACCGGTTTGCCAAGTCGTAGCGTCCGACTTGTTCTGCAAGGAAAGCGGCTTTATCGAGCATACATACGAACAACGTCGTATTGACAAACTCCTGCGGTATGACAACGTTTAACGTCGCCCAATCTCCGAGACACCATCCGCCGTTTTCCTCACGACAAACAAGTCCGTTGTCAGTGCGCGATACAATGTAGTCCACCCATTTTGCAATATGCGGCAACGTTTCTTGTACCAACGACTTGTCCCCGTAATGCATATAAAAGGCGTATGGAACTTGCACCACCGCGCCTCCCCAACCGACAGGTCCGCCACCGCCGCCATAGAAAGGCGCGGTATGCTGCACATGACCGTTATCGATATTCTGACAGTCGCAAATATCCCGTATCCACTTGCGGTAAAACGCCTCGCAGTCGAACATCGTCATTGCCGCAGACGCCGTAATTTGTCCGTCGCCCGTGTAACCGAGCCTTTCTCTATGCGGACAATCCGACGGAAAACCGTCGTGCATATTGATCAGTTGCGTGCGCTTGTATGCGGTGTACAGCCAATTGAGTACGCCGTTGCTGCATTCAAACGTCGTACGCTCGGGCAAGGCGGTATGTATCACTTCCACGCTCACAACCTCGGCGTTGCCTTCCGCCTCGAAATATCTGAACGCCTGCTTGCAAAACTTAGGGTAAAGTTCACGATCCGTTCCGTCAAGCACATACCGCACCGATTGCAACTGCCGTTCGCCACGGTCGTTTAATATATCGCCGCCCGACGAATTGACGTCAAGCGTCCCGTCCTTGGTAATGCACTCGCTATGGTTTACCGTAACCGTATCGCCGCTGTTACCGCACGCACGCAAACGAACCCGTCCGCTGACGGTTTCGCCCGCGTCGTACACGCGTTTTTTACCGCTTTGTCTGACAATCCTCGGCGTAATCGTGCGTATCACTCGCTCGGCAGGACAGGTTTGCAGTGTAAAAATCGTTTCAAAATCATCTTCGACCGTTACGCCGCCGTACTCCGACGTTTCTCCGAATACTCGCAAATCCTGCGTTTCGCCGTAAAAAATATTGTTCTCCGTTACTTCCGTCTGTCTCCAGACCTCGGTACCGTCGGACGATATTTCGTGTTCGCAACCCCGTTCGTCGACGTATCGCAAACTAAACCGAGCGATAAGTTTATTTCCAAACTCCAGATGTCCTTCGGCTGTGCGCTTTGTCTGGCGGTACCAACCGTTACCAAGGTACACCGACAACACGTTATCTCCGTCATTAAGTAAATCGGCAACATTGAAACGGCAAAAATACACGCGATGCGTCATTCTGTCCGCTATCGGATACAGCAAATTATTCAGCGAGCGCACGCGATAATCGGAAAAAACGGGGTTAAATAGATCGTCGGCAACGTTCTTTCCGTTAATTTCGGCGTAGAAGTACCCCAACCCCGTAATATCTAATATTGCAGACCTCACATTGCCCACCGAAAACTTCTTTTCGATGCATGGCGCCTGTTCCTCTTCCGTCGCGGCAATCCACTTTGCTTTTTCTATCATACAACCTACCGTTTGGCGCACAAATCGCCGTTATCGAACCGAGATTTTCCCGTCACCGCTTACGCTTCATTTGATTTCAAACGCAACGCCGCGCGACTCAAGGCGCGGCTTTACCCGATCGTACACGTCGGCAACCGACTTGTTTTGTTCGATCGCCACCGCCGCCGCAATGCCCGCCACCTGCCCTGTCAGACAACAACACGGCACAACGCGCAACACGTGCGCTCCGTTTCCGTCGGCACTGACAATACGTCCTGCACACAGTAAGTTAGGAAAGTCTGAATTGTACAAACAACCGTACGGAACGTCAAAGCGGTAGCCGCGATGGGCAAAATCACCGGTACTGCCGATGGAATTTGCCACGGGTTTGTCTATGTCCTCCACCCTTCCGAGGAAAGTTTCGTCTCCGACAATAGCGCGGATAAGCCGTATTTGCAGCAACTCAGGAAGAGTCAATATTTCCCGCTCGTTCTTGTCTGTGCCGGCATAGTGAGCCAATGTTATTTGTTTGCTTCGTCGCAAATAATCGTTTTCAACGTCCGACGTCACTTCGCCGATTATTTCCGCACCCGGCTTAAACCATTGCCAATGACGTAACTTTGTCATGTCGCCGCTATCGGCAAATTCCGTCGCACGTTGGCGATTCGTATCGTGTACAACGTATGTTTGCGTGTTGTCGTACGTCCTTGTCGGTACTCCTGCACGAGCCGCGACAGTCGCTCCGCCCGTGCAATCGATTACCACCCTACAAGGATACAGCAACCGTCCGTCGATGTTCTCCACCGTTATGCCGACGATCACATTGTTATTGTCGACTTCCGGATAGGTTGCAAGTGCGTCGTACAGTATGGTAACGCCGCTCTTACGCAATACGTCGTCGAGTGCCAGCGAGAAAAACGTCGGAGAAAAATTGGTTGAATACCTGTCGCTCGATTGCTCGTTTCCGCTTGTTCCTCCCCAGATCTCGGGTAAGTTGTCGTAGCCGCAACCGACGGCAAGACGTATCATTTCCTCAACCATGCCGCCCGCCATTTTGCGTCCTTCGCCGTCGCACAACGGCTCGAACCAACTGATAAGCCCGAGCGTCGCAAGTCCGCCGAGATTGACGTGTTTCTCCACAAGCAACACGCTTTTATCTTCTCTTGCCGCGGCAAGCGCCGCGCAACAGCCTGCGATACCACCGCCTACCACGACGACGTCGTAACCTTGTTTTTTTACCGAAGTAATCATACTTAACCTCTTGAATTGCCAAACGTTACCGCACCGGTTTCTGCGTCTATATGCCAGAAGTTACACGACGTTGCAAACGCCTGCACCGCACTCCACGCGGCGGAATCGGACTTCAACGCTTCCGCGCTTGCGAACCCGTGTCCGCAACCGTTTGTTCCGCAGTTGTTGTCTATGTCGAGTTCCGCGCGCACGCGGTCGCTGCCCTGCACGGTGATTGTTTCTTGCCTGAATTACGGCTCGACGTACGGTTTTACGCCGAAGTCGATTTTGCCGCCGTCGACGTCGACGCGCCACAATTCGCCGTCCCAGTCCGTCATACCTGCAAAAATCTCGCTTTGTTTCAATGCCTCAAACCCGAAGAAAACTTTTTTGTCGAATGCCGCCTTGTAGTCGGCGTTCATAAAATTCTGATCGTTTTCCACCGTCACGTTGCCGTCTTTAACGTCTTGCAATGTGTAGTTGTTTCCGAACAAGCAAATAAAGTTTTTAAGATTTGCGGCGCGATTTGCGGTCATAAGCAAAAATTTGTTGCCATTTCCGCTTATCTGCGCGTTTGTAACGTCTACAATCATTTTGTTCAACGTAAGATTTGCGTTAAAGATCGTTCCGCTGTAACCTTCGGGACTTCCGCCGCCGATCCTGTCGTACTGCACATACACGTTTTCAACGGTGCCTGCGCCGGTGTGAACGAGAAAAGAGCCGCTGTTCGTTTCAAAGCCGGCATGCACGAAGCCGAGATTTTTCAACACACCGTCACGGTGCATAACGGAGATGAAAGCGTTACCATTGTCCGTAGTTTTGGTAAGTCCGCCGATAACGTAGCCTCTGCCGTCTATAACGCCGCAAAAACCCTGACTGCCGTTGCTGTTGAAATCTGTTTTGGTGCGATCGATAAATTCCGACATGCCGCCGTTAACGATGATATTGTCGCCGAACACAAAGTATCCTCCGAACAACTTGTCGTCGTTCTTGTAAGCAGCCTTGGACAGCGCACCGATACTCATGTAGTCCTGTTTTGTCTTGACTACAAGCGTGTATAACTCGATTTCCGTACTGTATCTGACAACGTCGGTCTCGATAAACAACGCTACGTGTTCGCCGTAGTTTGCAACCGGCATCGCCTCAAGTTTGTCGCGATCAAGCGTAAGTTTGCCGTCTATAATAGTCTTTCCGACCTGTGCGTTGCCGATCGTTGCCGAAACCAAATTGCCCTCAAGTTGTTTATCAAAGGCAACGTCGGTAAGTCTGCCGACTTCAACGACGCCGTTTGTCGCAACCGCGTCCAGAACGGGCTTAGAGACGGTTACGTCTATTACGAAAGCGCTTGTCTTATACGTGCCGCGTACCTTTGTCGTCCCCGCATCCTTCGCTACGATTTTACCGTCTACGACAGCCGCAACCCGATCGTCGTCCGTCGTATAGTTTATCGTTGCGTCGTTCGTCGTTTGTCCGTTTTCCGTAACGTTTACAACGGGCGTAATTGCCGTTGCGTATCCGTCGATTGCATACGTGCTGAGTTGCGCACGGTAACCTCCGACCGCCGGCTCGATATTTATCACGTCAAACACTATGCCGGCATCAATTACCGACACGTTTACAACCGTACTCAACGCTACGCCCGCGTACTCGACGTACACAACGTATTTCGTCGTACCATACGCCTTTGCAGTGAACAAAATACCGTCGGCGTTGTTTGTAACCGTTACAACGTCGTCTTTTTCACCGTCGGCAACGGTGCAACCGAATTGCGCTTTGGCTGTGCAATCGGACCCCTTGTAGGTAAGTTTCGGTAGCAACAGATAGTCGTCGCCGATTGCCAAAGCAACTTCGTCGATACTGACGGTAAGTACCGGCGCAACGTAACTGTTGACAACCAACACCGTGCAGGTCGCCTTACCGTTTGCCGTGGCTACTTCGATCTCGGCAGTGCCTTCGGTAACCGCCGTGACCGTGCCGTTGCCGTCAACCGTTGCTACGGCGGTATTGTTGCTGGTCCACTTCTGATCGCTGCTGCCACCCTCTCTCACCGTCAGCGTTGCCGTATCGTTGATATCCAACGTCAACACACTGTCGCTAAGTACAACCTTGGTTTCTTCAATCGGCGGCTTTGGCGGATTGTCGGGCGTCACGTCGGGATTTTTCGCACAAGCGACAAGCGCGAGCGAGCAAATCAAACATAAAATCAATGCCGCAGGTACAAATTTGCGTAAAATGTTTCTCATTTCAACCCCCATCCTTTCCACAACGATTCAAACGTTTCGTATTGACTTTCATGCGTCAGATTGAAGTACTGCGTATCGTCGTAGAACGCCTTGCGCATAGAAGCGATTTCCGTTTCGGAGAACTTCGCCGCGTGATACTTGCAAATTATGTACCGCGGGAAAAGCGTTTCCAGTAATATGCGGTCGTGCAAAGCTTCGTACGTTCCGTCGTTAAGAGCCTTGGTCTTTTCGATTTCTTTAAGCGCAAGATCGCAGTAGTTGTTCCAGCGCTGCAGCATTTTTATCGGCCAGTATTTTGCCGTGTAGGTAAACTCGTTGACCACTACTCCGTTAAAGTCGGCGTTACCGCTGTCGCGCATGTAGTCCATGTACGACGTCATTTCGTCAAAAAATTTCTTCATATATACGCCGCCGTCGCCGTAGTAGTTGTCGAAAAACGTCTTTTCAAGGTCGGCGTAGTCGTAGTTGACGTTAAACCACAGTCTGCTGTTCAGGTAGCTTTTGAACGCCGTAAAACTCGACGTGTACGGCGTTTTCCAGTTGCCCATACTTGTCATCAGTCTGCCGTTATTGATCTTGGCGAATCGGTAGTTTTCCACGCAAGCGCGGAAAGTGTTGCACGGTACGAAGTAGTTGTTACTGTTGATTTCGTAATAAAAATAGTACACATTTCCGAAAGGCTGCCAATTTTCGGTCTGTTCCTTGTCGACGACGTTGATATCGTCCCAGAACGTATAGGCATAGCGTGTCTTACTGCTGCAAATCAGCACGCCTACGTGGTCGTTAAATTTAAGACTGTCGTCAAACTTCGGCGCAAATCTCGTGGATTGATAGGACAGGAACAGAATATTGGTTTCTTTAACGGGTTGGTTGTGTTCTTCGGCATACGCTTTCAGTCTTGACTGTACAATATCGTCGATACCGTTTATAAACGGAATTATCGCCGCGGCAATGGAGCCGTATTTTTCCACCACAGCCGTGCAACTATCGCAATTGCACACTATGTCCTCGTCCTGTTGACCGACGGTGACAATGTTTCTGTCGGGATACTTTTCAAGCGTAAGATACATTATCTGATCGGCGATCAGCGATTGCATCTTTTTGAGTTCCTCGGGTTTTCCGTGCGCAGTGTAGCACAATTGCGCGGCATGCACAAGGTAGTTGTCCTGATCGTCGACGAAGTTGCAACGTTGGTTACTGAACCAATCCTTATTTTCGCTTTCGTACACCTTGGGAGGCAAAAAGTAAAACGTGGTATGGCACGGATCTGCCGTCATATACGGTTCGCCTTGGGTGAAACCCATGGAATACGCTCTGGGCGCAGCCACCGTATACAAAGTCTGGTCTACGCGATAATCGAAGTCCGGGCGCTCGACGATATCCATCTCGGGCAGATACGAGCCGTCCTTAGTGTAGATATAGGCGTCAAGGTCCAGGCAGTCGTACCCGACCAACACTCGCAGCAATGCAAGTGCGGCAAGATTGTAGCCGCTGTCGCCGTCAGCCCAAACAAATACGCTGTTGCCGACGGTTTGTATCTGATACCCCGTCAGTCCGATATCGTCGGTCGTTTTGCGGAAGCCTGCCGCTTGTTGCAGTTTTTCACTTCCCACAACCACCAGCTTGGCGGATTCGCTCCACTCGACGTCTCCGTCGCCGTCAATCACTTCCAACGCAACTCCGGTTGCGCTGTTGACGTGCGAAGAAATGAATCCCGCGGCTTTAGCAACGGCATTTTTGTGGCTGTCGGAATTACCCGCCACAATCTTGTACTCCGACGTGCCGTCCACGACAAACGGAATACCGGTATCTGGAATATTGTCTACACCCTTGTGCAAACTATTAGTCACTTTGTGTTCGGCGCGTACGTTTTCGGCGACGACGTCATCCACCGGATCGGGTTGTTTTTTACTGCACGCGCACAGCGAAAACAACGTAACCGCCACACATACAAAAGCAACTACTTTCGATAATCTCTTTTTCATGCGTTACACCACCTTGAAATAAATCGTTTTCACACCGATATTGCCTGCTTCGTCGATTGCCGTAATCGTAAAATAGTAATTACCCTGCAGGTTGCACACTACGGCGTCTTTAGTGACAAGTTGTTTCTGTCCCGTGGGAGTCGTAAGGTACATAAACACCGTCAGATCATCGGTCGCGGTAAAGTCGTCGGTTACTGTAAACTTCGGCACAAGTACCTTTTCGCCGGGTTTGACGGTATCGGGAACTGAGGAAGTAACGGTAATCGTCGGCTCGACAGAGTCGTACACGGCAACTTCGTACGTCCACTCGTTGCCGAACGGCGCAACGTACTCAAACAATTCCACTTCTTTGACGCTGTACGCCACCTTATATGAACCCGATTGCTCGATAACAAAATCGTACTCGACGCCTGCGTCGCAGCCGTTCAGTTCCACGCCGTTGACGTCCTTGACAAAAGTTCCGTCCGGCGCAAACACTTGCATAAGTACGCTTACGTTGGGGCATATCACGTCGCCGACGCTTATCGACGGTATATGAATCACGTCGCCGAGTTTACCGATAGACGCAACTTCACCGTTTACTACGATGTACGGGCGGACAAGATCTTCATCCTGCCCCTCAAACTTGTATTTACGAAGCGACATAACGGAGAATTTGTTGCCCGCATGGGCGTCGGTAAGCTCCACGGACAGATAAACTTTATCCGAACCGAACCCGACGAATTTGTTACCGGTTACCGTCTCTGCGGGCGCAAACGCCGCACCGTCATAGACGAACGCACCGTTCTCGAAGTCGAGAGAAACGTCAAATGCTTTGCCGACGAAACTGTAATCGGTACGATAAGACTTATCGCCTACAAACAGCCACACCTTGCCGTCCACTTGTCTGAACACCGCTTGTACGGCGTTGTCGGAGTTTGCCGCGTCGGTAAGTGTGACTACGGCTTGCGTGTAGTTATCCGCGCCTCCGAAGCAACGGAACACGAAGTTTGCTTGTTCGGCAACAAGGGCGTTTGCGTAAGTTACGTTCATTGCGCCGTCAGCTATAGCCGTCAGAACGTAACCGTCGTTAGAGGATTTATCTCCCGTGGCGTTCGTTGCAACAAAGTAATTTTCGTATTTAAGGTAACCTTCTTCGTATATTACTACGCAGGAAACTTGTTTTTTGAATAATTCGACGCCTTCGCACAGGTAGGTCACCTCGATCGTTTCACCGTTAGCCGCGACCTTCGGCACGAAACTTTCGCCGCTGTCGTAGGTTTCCGTTTTTCCGTCGTACTCCACGCGCACGGAGCAAAGAAGTTTATGTACTCCGTCCTGATCGTATTTGTTTGCGTACACTCGGGGCAAAGTAAAGGACGCTTCGGAAATAAACATCTGCGGCAACGTTATATTGTCCACTAATACGGGAACCGCATTTGCCGTTACCGTGACGTCGTAACTGACGGTTTTGCTGTTGCCGACGTAGTCGACAGCCGTGTACACGACCTGCCACGTGCCTGTCTTTTCGGGACGGAAACCGCCCTCGGTGCGTAATACCGTATCGCCGTTTTTGGCGTACACCGACAAACTCACGTTGCCGTTGCCTCCGTTTGCCGTAGCCGCGGCATACGGGATAAATTCGCCCGCCTTGCATGAAGTTACTCTGTCTGCGGACAGATCGATCGTCATCGGGTTCGGTTCGGGCTTGGCGTGCACCCACAGCACCTTTTGCGCCGAAATACCGCTGCGATTGGTTGCCGTATATACGATCGCGTAGTATCCGGCATACTTGGGGACAAACTTTCCGTCAACCAAACTTACCGACGTTTTGTTATTGCTTACGTAGTTATACCACACGTTGGCGGTCACTTCGACGTCGCCGCCGTAAAGGTCGTGCGCCGTTGCCTCGGGGACGGGATAACCACTTCCCACAACGGCTTCGGGCATCGCGTCGTAATCGGTATCAACGGTGATTGTCGGCTGTTCCGTTACTTCGAATACGCCGTTTGACAGATCCACGCCTGCGACTTTGGTAATACAAAATTGCGCATGAGCGGACGTGTAGTTTTCCGCAGTGACGGATAACTTAACGTAACCGCTTTTGAATCCGTTCCACAGCGACTCGTAATAGCGGGAATCGTCAAGGTCGGTAACGATCTTTTTGAAATTCGTGCTGGCTACGCTAACCTTGTCTTTGTGAGGAGCAGGGTCGTTGTAGTTGTTGTCGGTAGGCGCGTTGAAGTTGGTTGCGTGCCAGATCTGTTGCGTCGCCGGATCGTAACTGAAACGGAACGGATAGTCGTCGTTATAAATATCGTAAGTATACTTCCCCGAACCGACAATTGTGTTTTGTCCGCGCAGGGGCATATTGATCCACTGCCCCATACCGTCGTTTTTGTGTACCGTGGAGATGTTGTCCAGCGTGCCGGGAACATAGTTTTCCAACCCTACGGGTTTTTGTCCGTTGCCGCAAGCCGCCGCAAAGGCAACGCCCTTGTCATCTTGCGAAGTACGCTCGTTGACAATAATTTTGATATACACGTCGGGGTTTTCAAAGTCGGTCAGCGTAACGATAAACCGCGTAAAGGCGCCCGACCCCACAGTCTGGTTGATTACAAAGCCTTCTATAAAATAGTTGTCGGCGGTAAAGTTACTCACCGCAATGGCTTGATTGACGACAAACGCGTCCTTTTGCGCAAGCGATACCACCACTCCCTTAACGTTTTTATTACGTACGTTATCGGGCGTTTTGTATACGGCGGAAGAGTTTTTGTCTTTAACCGAATAGGTTGCGTAGCCGACGGAAAAGTAGTGCGATTCACTGTAGACCTTGCCGCCTGCGCTTGCCGTATACGTAAGTTTGTACTTGCCGCCGAGATTCAACCCGACGCTGTCGGCATAGGACGAAGTGCCGTCGGGAAACACCAACGTATGCGACACGTCGGCTTGTACTCCGTCAAGCCGTCTTTCGGGTATGATAAACGTTTGTCCGTAAAGATACTCGTCGGCAACCGTTTCGCCCGTCCACCTGTACTTCGGAGCAAGCTCGTCTGCCGCGACGGGAAGTACCGCCGCCATAACGCAAAGCACCAGCAGCGACGCGATCGCAAGAACGATAGCCCTTGTTTTTGTAGTAGTATATTTCATCTTTTCTCCTTTCCGAAAAAATTTGCAACGGGCGACTGCCCGCCTTTGTCGGTATCAACCCTTTACGCCGCCGACGGTAAGGTTACCCATCAACTTTTTATTGGCAAATATAAAGATTAAGACTACAGGCGCCAGCACCACCGTTGCCGCAGCCATAATCATAGGCACATAGGCGTTGGACTGCGTAATGAGATACAAGCCGTATGAAAGCACGGGCATAGATTTCAGGAACAGTAACGGCGTTTGGTAGTCGTTCCAGTAAGTAATGAAGTTTAGCAGGAATATCGTAAAAAATACGTTCTTGGCAAGGGGTAACGCTATACGAAATATCAGAGAAAGGTCGCCCGCGCCGTCGATTCTTGCCGCTTCGAAGAAAGAATTCGGCAAGGAAGCAAACGTTTCGTAAAACACAAGGAAGTACAGCCCAAGGAAAGACGCGCTCTGCAACCACATGCCCCAAACCGTGTTGTATATACGCAAAGTTTGCGCAACCTGTATCTGCGAAGGAAGCGAGCCGACAATGGGTATCGTCATCGTTATAAGAACCACCGCATACGCGATCTTGGACAAGCGGTACTTGTAGCGAGCGCAACAATACGCCGTCAGACAGGTTACCGCCGTGTTAAACAGTGCGCACCCTACCGAATACATGACGGAGTTGTACAGCATCTGCGGAAACATAGCATACAGAGGCTGTCCCTTGATCCCTCCGACCTGTATCTTGTACAGTTTGATTGCCTCTGCGAAGTTGTTGACTATCTTTTCGGGTAATCCTACGGGATCGGTCTGAAAGTTACGAGGCGTTTTGAACGCCGATATCATCGCCCACACGAGCAAACCGATAAGTATCAGCGAGTAAATTGCCAACAAAACGAATAAAACAACGAAGAACAGGCTTGTTTTACTGCGCTTGACGCCGGATTTTTCTGTCATTGTCAGTCCTCCTTGGGTCCGAATTTGTTGAGCAAATACCTCGCCCCGAAAGTAAGAGGTATTGCTATCGCGCTGAAAATCAGTCCCAACGCCGACAAGGAGCATAACGCCTGTTTATCGTTGTAGGTCGTCGCCTCGCTCGTTTTTCGAAAGAAGTAGTACCCGAACGTGTCAAGATCTGCAGGCGGCGCCCAACCGTAAAATGAGAACAGGAACATCTGATTCATAAATATGCTTGCCACGCCCGTAACCAGAAATACGCTGATTGTAGAAAAAACCATAGGCAACACGATATGCCAGAACTCCTTAAATCGCGTTGCGCCGTCGATTCTTGCCGCGTCTATCAAAGACGGATCGATAGAGTCCATCTTGTTTGTATACACAAGCACCGACGTGCCGAACGACACGAATATATCGTAGAAAACAATGACGGCAAGCCGAGTGCTTTTATTGGAGAAAAACCCTTGCGGAGTTTCCGCCAGATTAAACAAATTGGCAATTATCTTCGGCAAAGCGTTGTCGGTAAAGTAGCGATAGATTGTAACAAGCACGATGGCAGGTATAATGGACGGCAAAAACATAAGCACGCGGAACGCGCCCGACATCGTACGTTTTTTGTACACATAGTAGGCAAACAACAACCCTGTGGTCAATCCGACGACCAAATGGATTGCGTAGCACAACAACGACACGCGCAACATATTCATCGCAGGCCCCGTCGTAAGAAACTTAAACTGCTCGGCAAAATTGGCAAACGTCCACGTGATTCCTCCCGTTACGGGGTCAACGTTCTGAAACGCCATCGCAATGGATTTTATGTTGACGTACACGTAGAACACGCAAAAGTGCAACACGGGAAACGCCATCAATAATGCGTATACCCATTTATTGCCCGGCTGCCCTACTTTGCTTTTCGATTTGTTTAGCATAGTTCGATCCTTAGTTTATACGGATTGTTATTCCCAGATATTTTTCCACTCTGCAAACATATTTTCAAAATAGTTTTTTGCGTTTGCATTGTCGGGTATCTCGTGGAAAGCCTGTACCGGAGAATACGTCAGCGTTTTGCCACCGACCGTGTAAGACGCCGAGTAAGGGTTCTTGATTTTACCGAAATAGCTCAAAAATTTAACGTTCGAACCTGTAAGAATGATCGTGTTGGACTTACCGCTTTTTTTGTATTGGAACAGCGATTTGCCATACGGAGTAAGTTCTTCCAGGTCGTTATCCGTCATGGTGTAATTAAGCGACTTGATTGTGTTTGTTATTTTGGTAAACTTTACCATTTGTTCGTTGGTATGCACAAATTGAATAAAGTCCGCAGCTATTGCCACCTTGTTTTCCGGGGTGTTTGCACTGACAAAGGAATAAGCAAAATCAAAATCGATGTTGCAGGCGTTTTGTCCGACCTGATCCGCAGTTGCCTTGGGTAACGGCATGTACTTGAAGTTGCGTTCATACTTGGTTCCGTACTGCTTGGCGTCTTCAAAAGTGTCGCTTGCTTCACTTTGCCACCAGTCGCCGTCCACAAGCATTGCCGGAATCATTCTGCCATTGCCGTCTTTGCCCGCGTAGATAAAGTCATCCTGCGCGTCGCGCTGACTGTAAGTGCCGAAAGCCGTTTTTTCGTTGTGGTACTTGCTCGTCTTTATCAATTTTTCGATAAAACTCAATCCGTAGTAAATACCCGCCTGACGGAACACGTCGTAACCGTTGTCGTTACTTATATCCGTTGCCGCGGAATCAAGCACGACTTTTCCGTTACCGTCGATACTGATTTTGCCGTTGGCGTCGAATGCGGCAAGTTGCTCGCTGCCGTTGAAATTGATACGGCGGGAAATGTTCTCTGCTCCTTCATAATCGGCGACAAGCGTTTCGAGCAATCCCTCCAAATGCTGCGCGGCGTAACTGCCGGGCCAACTGACGGGCGTGTAGTCCTGATAAGCGGCAATTTTGTCGCACAACTTAAAGAATTGTTCATAGGTTTGCGGCAAACCGTCGTCGTAATCGCCGACAATGCCGTTAGGTCCCGCGCCTTTGACCTTATCTTTGACACGTTGTTCGCAAATCATTTCTCCCGCCGCATTGAAATACCATTGATATTGGTCGAACAACTCGGCGTTGTAGATAAGCCCGTAGCTTCCCGAGTAACCCGGCACGGCATAGTATTTGCCGTCGATCTTCAAACCGTCTTTTTGTTGATCGGTCATCTTACTTTCGATTGAAACGCCTTTTTCGTAGGGATTCTCGCCCGTGACGTAACTCGTGATGTCGGTAAACAGTTTTTCGGTATAGTAACTGTAATACGGCACGCCTTCAAGGAAAAACACCTCGTTGATTTTATCGCCGCGGATTTCCGAAACGGACAGGTTGCTTTGACGATATTGCGGTATTATTTGTATACCTTTCTTTCCGGCTTCGAATTCGCGGTCCTTGTTGAGATCTTCATACTCTTTCTTGGACTGCTTGAACCAATCGGTGCCGAAACCCCATTGCGCCACATACACATACAGTTGCGTTTTGGTGTCGTCGATTTCTTCTCTGTTATCCGGATCCGCGACCGGTCTGCATGCCGCAAATGAGGCAAACGCCAGCACTAAAACCATTGCTAACGAAATAAATCTGATCTTTTTCATACTTGTTCTCTCCTTAATTTTCGTTTATTTTGCGGGCGACTTCGTTGTCGCCTTGTTGTAAAGGTATTTCTCCGTCGTGTAGCCTTATTTTTCCTATAAAGCCGTCGTTACGTATCGTAAGCGTTTCTTTTCCTTCGTTTCTTTGCCATGCGACGGTTATGCGTTTGTCTCCGCAGGAATATGACGTTTCCGCATGAGTTACGAGTTGCGTATCGGGTACGGTGACGAGTACTTCGTTTGCCGAGCGAACGTCGAGCCCGCCTATAACCCGATAAAACCAACCCACTACGCTGCCCCAAAAGTGATGGTTGAGCGAGTCGAGCTTTTGCCCGTTGCTGCGCTGCATCGCGCCGTCGGCACGAAGCTTGTAGAACGACTCCCACAGCGTGGTTGCGCCGTTGGCAAGTAAATATCCGTAAGACGGATAATCCGGACCGACAATAGACTTGACGGCAACGTCGGTATTTCCGAACATCGTAAGCGCGTCGAACAAATGTTTTGCGCCGATAACACCTACTTTGAAACGACAGTTACGGGCGTTTAACAACGCGAGCAAGTCTGTATGCGCCTGCGCCTGCTCGTCGGCAGTCAGCGCGCCGCTTGTAATCGCCATGGCAAGCGACGTTTGAGTTTGCACCGTAATGCGCCCGCCACTGACGTAATTGTTACGAAATGTCTGCGTAAAACGTTGCTTTGCCTCCCTAACCCTTGTCGTTTGCGTAGCGTTGTCGCCTTGTAAAACGGCAAGCATTTGTAACGTTTTGTTTGCCATATCAAGTAACGTAAGCGCGTTTGTATACTGCACCGGTGTGGAATAATCATGGTTTTGCTCGGTCTCCGCCTCGCACCAATCGCCTAAACCGAAATCGACAAGCCCGTCGGCATTTGTAACGTCGGAAATAAAATCAAAGTATCGCAATATGGTCGGCAACGCTTGATCGATAACCGAAGTATCGCCGTAGAATCGGTATATTTGATAGGGGATTTCCGTAATCACGCAGTCCCATGCGGGTCCGTTGCCCCACTCGAATCCCCAGCCGTAGGTAGGCACGATACCCGGCATCATACCGTCGGAGCGTTGCGCCTTGCAAACGTTTACAATCCATTCGGCAAGCGTTTTGCCGCAGTCGAAATTGTACAGAAACTGTTCGGCAGACAATGCCGCGTCGGCGGTCCAACCGTTCTTTTCCCTCTGCGGACAGTCGGTAGGTATGTAAAAAAGATTGGACAGGTCGCTGCGTAACGTGATGTCGTATATACGATTAAGCGTCCGATCGCTGCAACGGAAGTTCGCTCTTTGCCCGACGTCGCTATGCAACACTACGTATTGCAGTGCGTCTGCAGTCGCCTGTTCCGCCGTCAACCCTGTCACGTAAACGTATCTAAAGCCGTGGTAAGTAAAAGACGGGGTCCACGTTTGCCAACCGTCGGTACAGATATACTCGTCGTGTTGGACGTATTGCCATTTGTAATCATCGCAAACAAGATCGCACACGATGTTGTCTTTGTTGAGCCTGCCGTCGATTACCGTTTCGCCGAAGTCAAAAGTGATTTTTTGTCCGCTCACGCCGTTTATGCGCAAGCATATCGTACCGGCATTGTTCTCGCCGAAATCGTAGATATAGCCGTTGCCCGACGCGATCACGCTTGCGGCACAAAACCGCCGTTGTTCTCGTATAGGCTCGACGTCGCACTTGCGGAGTTCGCCGCGCGGAGCTTCGACGACAATAGGTTTGCCGTACCCCGGCAGCGGCTTGTTCGACGGCTCAAACAACTCGGCGCGATTATATCGCGCGTCGTAGCGTTCGCCTGCGCGTATGTCGTCAAACGTAATTGCCGAGTCGTACGCTTCAAACGACGCATCCGTTTCCAACGTTAGTTTACCGTCGCACGTCAGCGTAATCGCAAAACACGGCGCGCGACGGAGCGGAGAGGACTCGAACTGCCATACGTCGAAATCGACGGCATTGGCAAATCCGTTGCCCAGCACCACACATACCACGTTGTCAATGCCCTCAAGTAACATTGACGTTACGTCGTATTCGTCGTAGTAAACCGAGTCGTTGTAGTTGCTTATGTACGGCGCAAGATATCCCTTGGTAATCTCCGTGCCGTTTACGTACAGTCTATAAAACCCCACACACGCTATGCGCAACAAAGCCTGTTTCGGTACATTGTGACACCGAAACCGCTTGCGAAACAAAGGTGCTCCGACGTGTTCCTGCCGAGTGCCGACCCCCTTGTCTGCGGCAATGTATTGAAAATTGTTCTGTAAAAACTGAGATTTCATCATAGTCAAATACGGTACAAAAAATAGCCGCAAAAACGACATTGCCGCTTTTACGGCACACTTTGCCCCATTTTTCAAAATCATTATACTATTTACTACTGCGCAATTCAATACTATTTCGCCACATATTTATATTGTTTTGTAACATTTTTGCTCAAAACGGTTGACTTTGCGAGTTTTCGATTGCATAATTGTAATGTAACCGTAGTATCGCAACGGATTGTTCCGACTCGTGACGGCGCAATATAACGAGAGGCAACGCAACTATGATAAAAAAATACTTTATAGAAAACGTAAGAGTTCTTTTACTCGACAAAAGCAATGTGACGGCACAGTTCTGGATCAATCAAACCGACTTCCGCGCCATGCACAGCCACGAGGACTATTGGGAGTTTTCCGTTGTAATGAGCGGAACAATCTGCAACAACCTCAACGGCAAAACATTTGTTTGTACACCGGGTACGATGTTTTACTGCACGACAAAAGACGTTCATAACCTCACAAGTAATGACAAAAACGTTCGCTACGTCAATTTTACCGTTGCGCTACCTGCCGTATTGCAACTCCTTGCTCCGCTATCTGCCCAAACCGTGGAAAAATTGTACGACAACAACCATGTGTACACTCTGCCGTCGGGAATTTTTTCGGCAATCGACAACACACTGCACACGTTAAACCTTATCCCGCCGGAGCAATACGAAAAATCCAACGATATAATTCTCTCGCAAATAATGGACTTTTTGCAATTTATTGTTATCGGATTACAATCTGAAGACAACCCCAACGAGCCTTTGTGGATACAAACTCTCAACGAAATTAAGCGTAGCGAGGACTTTTTTACCTGTACCGTTGCGGATCTTTGCGACAAACTGAATTACTCTCGCATGCAACTGAGCCGCTTATTTAAACAACACTTCGGCACGACGCCGCACGACTACTTACTTGCCAACAGATTGCTGTACGCTCAGAACCTGCTTGTCAACACAGACCTTAACACGACAGAAATTGCCTACACCATAGGGTACTCAAACTTGTCGCAGTTCAATACAGTGTTCAAAAATAAATTCGGCGTAACTCCGGGGCAATATAGAAAGTAAAAAAACTAATATATTGTTGATACATCTAAAAACTCACCAACACTAAAGCTCTCGATTTGTAAAAATCAAATAACAGTCCACAAACTTATTCTTCTGCTTTTGATAGTTAAAATGGGTGGTTCACATTCTCCTTCCATAGAGACACCTGCCGCCTGTCAGATAAAACAAACACTATGCCCTTGCGACGAAAGCAATAATCAATCCGACGTTTACGGACTTTTTAGCCTTTATGATTTCGAATTCATAAACGCTTTCATTTCCGCATTCGTCGGTAACTGTTACGGTATATTTGCCGACTTTCGTCAAGGTTTCGCCTATTTCGTATTTGATAGTTTCGTCGTTCACTTTAACCGTTACGGTCGATTCTTCCAAGAGTTCCGAAAGCGTAACTCCGCCCGAAGTCTGCCCGTCGTTTTCAACACCGGTTATAACGAGCGTGGGCGCAATCTTCCCCGTCCGTCGGTCGACTTATAAATCTCTATCGATTGAATCGAGCCGAGATTATCTTCGCTTTCGCCGATCGAAATATCAAGTCTTTTAACATCTGTATTTTTATCCCCGCAGCAGCCGCATGTCTGTGATGACGGATACCATCTGCTGATTTTTCTGAAATACTTACCAGCGCGTTCCATCTTATACTGTACCATTGTTAAAAACTGAGACCAGCCAACAGACGCGATTGACTTTGATAAATGGTGGTTCTTCATCATGTTCTTGATTGCAAGGTCTTCACATATGAATGCAACGCAGTTATCTGTAATCGCTCTTGAAAGTTTGTGGTGGAAATCCCTTCTCTGGTCAGCAATCTTACGCTGCTCTTTGGCAATCTTAGCCCTGGTTTTCTCCCAGTTATTTGAGCCGGTATGTGTTTTGTGGTCATATTGTTTTCTTGAAAGG
>ERZ780148.738-NODE-738-length-25653-cov-4.693726_pt1 | contig 25653 bp, 25 predicted proteins | sample MGYA00510984_ERZ780148 | MGnify/ENA primary metagenome ERZ780148 (study PRJEB29588, sample SAMEA2160902) | human gut metagenome | biome: human gut; feature: human-associated habitat; material: faeces | place: Denmark | collected 2008/2010 ...
GTATTAATTTTTTTTATAAATATTTTTTAAAAACTCTTTTAAAATCTTCTGACTTACTTAATAGCCATTGATATCCTTCTATAAGATCATTACTTTTTAAATCTAATATAAAATCACTTCTAATATAAATGCTACTAGCTTTGCTACCTTCTTTATAATCCCATTTGACTGGATATCCTAAATCAGATTCTATTTCTTCTTTGTGTTCAAAAAATTTATTATATAATTCCTTATTATTTTCAATCCATAGTGCACATGCAACTTCTCCGTTTTTATTAACAGTTAAATCCAAATGACAGTCACTTGAACCTATTGCTAGACTATACCAGTGTTGTGGCTGTGCTTTTCTTACAGAAAAAGTAGTTTTATTTTCTGATAAATATTCACTAAATCCTTGCCAAAAATTCAAATCTACAAGTTTCATTCCAGTTAACTCAGTGTTACTTTGATTACTTCTTATTGTCTTTGTCCAATCATTAGGCTGACTTATTATTTCAAAATGTGGTGCTATATCAGAATCTCCTATTTTGAATAATTCTATTTTTATTAGAAAAAGATTAATATTTTCATCCGAATGTTCATTTAACCATTCAATAGCCTGTTTATGTTCTTCATTATAATCTTTTACAATCCATATAATTGTTTTAGCATCGTATCCGGCACCGTAAACTAATACTTTCCCTAAATGGTCATGATTAGTAATTTCTAATTGGTTTTCAATTATAATATTCTCATTAGTATCTTCATTAACAGCTAAAATATCTAAAGAATATTTTCCTACTGATGCTTCAGTTTTTAACACTTTAATTGAGATTCCTAACTCATCACTTAATAATTTTATGTTTTGTTCTTTTGCAAGCCATGGAGTAAAATCATATTCTTCATTTTTCCATATACTTCTTAAATCTTTAATTTTTTCTAATTTTCCAAGTTTTATTTCATTCATTGTAATTCCTCCTAAATGTAAGATAATTATAGCATATATAGTTTAAAATATCAGTTATTTTTGATAAAATTTGGTTCTTCTAGTAATATTTCTTCGTCTTCTACTCTAAATGACTCTATCAAAGTACAGCCATGCGTTTCTGTATTATATATATTTGTTAAAGAAATATTTGCATTTACAAGTTGTTTATACCAATTTTTTAATAAATCTTGGTAATAAACACTTATTTCAAATTTGTAATTACCTTTTGGTACATTAGTTACGATAAAATTCTTTTTTATTTTTTGTGTTTTCTCTATGCTACTTTGATTACATAATTCAAAAATTTCTTTTTCATTCAATAAATCCGATCTAACTTCCAGGTAAACTTTTCTTACAGTATTTAATCCAATATTTTCAATTTCCATTGTGAAATTAAGTGAACTATTAATTTCGCCGTCATTTTTATAAAGTATTAACTTATGATTATCATTAAATAAATCATCATCTATAACTTCGTATGTAAAATAATACTTCAAAAGTGGAAGATTCTGTATTCTTAGATTTTCATTATTAATCTTAATATTTTGTTCATAGGTAATATCTAGTTGTTTCTTTGTAATTATTATTAAAATTACAGAACTCAAAAGTACTGAGACAATTGATGCCGCATAATTAGTTAAAATTTCAACCCAATTTGAAGAATCTAAATTTGCTGTATATCCCAAAAGTGTCGGAATATTAAATCTATCTAAATAATAAATAATAACTGGAAATATAAACGAAATTGAAAATACAATATATAATGCTTTCTCAAAAGCATTATCACTTTCATTGCAAGCTTTTATAAACATTTTTATAGAAAAAGATAATATAAATATAGTTAATACACCTTCAATAATTTTTGATATCATTTTATTTTCCTCCTTTTCAAAAATTTAATTTTAATCATGTCATTTTATTAAAGCAACTCAAAATATTCAGCATATTTGAAGTCAATTGTTTCTCCCATCTTAGTTTTTTTCCAGCCCATGAAATCATGAGACCAATTTGTTAATTCAGTAGCAGTTTTATTTTTTAAAGTCTTTTTAACTTTTTTTAGAACTTCAAGTTCTTTATCATTAAAAACATTAATATTAGGTTCCATTGCATTTTCAAAAATAATAAAATCTTCATTGTAACTCGTAGTTGTTTTAATTATATTATTTTTAATCATGTTATCAATAAATTCTGTTCTTTTATCAACTATTGGGCCATAATTAGCATGCGCATAATTTAAATTAGTAATAGGTCTATTATTAGTTTTATATGATAAAAAATCAACAGCAAATAAGTTCTTCATTAATTGAGTTATATTAAGACCATTATTTTTCAACAAATACAAAATTGCATTTTCTGTTTTTAAGTTTTCTTGATATCCTATCAAAGAACAAATTTTATTATATGTTTTTTCTTCAATACTTTGTTTATTCATATTAAGAATTTTAATAAACTCAATTTTATTATTTTCAATTTTTTTATACACTTGAAGATATTGAACCTGAGGTAAACTTTCAACATTTTCATATCTTACAATAGTCTTTTTCCCCCATCCAAGTGCTGCAGCAAATAATTCTTGTGATAAATGATAACTCTCTCTTATATCTTTAAATTTTTTGAAACTTAATCCAAACAGATTAAGGTATGCATCATATCCTGCTTGTAAATGTTCATCCATTTTACCATCATCAATTTGATTATTACAAATTGGACAAAATAGTAATGTTTCATGAACACTTACTTTTTCTCCTCTTATAGTATATTCACTATTTTCTTCCTTTAAAATTGGTACAATGTATTCATCACAATACCAACAATGCATTTTCTTACTCATAAATACCCTCCCCTTAGTAACTTTCATGAAATGATAAACATAAAAGTCCTTTTCTATTAATAGTTAACTTAATATACACGTCTTTACCGTTAATTTTCTTAATAAATTTGTACATTTCAGAATTATAATCTCTCCTTCTATCATGGTCCATTTCAATATCTAATAACTCAGAAGGAGTTAACTCTAAAACATAATTCCACAGTTGTTTTTCATTTAATATTCCTATTTCATATAGTGCTTGTCTTGCTGAAATTTCTTTGCCATTAATTTCTAACCTTCTATACCATGCAAATTCTTTTCTATTTTCATGAATTAATTTCTTAGATGTAATCAAGAAAGCATTAACAGCAAATTCATCTAATTTACTTAAATTTTTCATATCAACCTCCCCTGATAATTAAATTATACCACGTATACTTTTTGGTGTCAATTGTCTCCAAATATTTTTTCATATTTTTTTTGCAAGTAACATAAAAAAAAGAAATCTATTAAACAATAGACTTCCCACATTACTAAAATTCTGAATTACTAATACTAAAGAATTTATCATAGAAACCAATTAATTTTTCAATAACACTCTCTTTCTTCTTTGTTCTTTTTTTATCTGCTTCAAACCTACTCATTGCTGGTAATATAGATGATAGTTCTGTACCATTAGTTTCTACTCTTCCGTTTTCAAAACTTCTCTTTACAAACACATAAGTCTTCTCTTTATCCAAATTCTCTTCTGAAATTATTTTGTCTAACTCTTCTTTCTTTTTGCTATTCATAAAAGAATTAAAGTCATTATATACATTACTATCTTTATTCAAGCTTCTAATAAACTCATCAATTAAGTCAACCTTATTTCTTAAGTCAGGACTGGACATTACCATTCTATTAATAGTAATCAATAACTCTTTATTTTCCATATTACCATCATGATACTCTTTAATTAAATTTAAAATGTAGTCAACATTAACTTCTATTTGTTTAACTAATTCCATTTCAAAGACTATATCATTACTAACATCAAGTTTATCTGTTTTCATTCTTTGTTTATATTGATTATTTAGTTCAATATATATACTTCTATAATTTTGTTCATCTCTAGCGTCTAATATATCGTCATTACTAAACTTATCAAAAGTAGAAAGAATATTTCTAGCTTTTAATATTTGTCCAAATAACTTGATAAACTCAATTTGTTTACTCTCTCCGACTATTAGTTCACCTGGATTAAATTTGCTTTTAAGTTCATTAACTAAAGTTATATAACCTACAAAACTATGCTTACCATCATCATAACCATTTAAATAATCTTCATACGGTTTTAACAAAACGATGCTAGACGCTTCAGCATCTCCAAATAAACCTAATGCATCGTTAAGCTCCTTTTCCAAATCTCTAAAACATACTATATTACCAAATGTTTTAACAGAATTAAGTATTCTATTAGTTCTAGAGAATGCTTGAATAAGTCCATGATAATTAAGATTTTTATCAACCCATAAAGTATTTAATGTCTTAGCGTCAAAACCAGTTAAAAACATATTAGCAACAATTAAAATGTCTATTTCTCTATTCTTCATTCTAAGAGAAACATCTTTATAATAGTTTTGGAATTTTTCATTAGATGTATCATAAGTAGTTCCAAACATTTTATTATAGTCTTTAATAGCATAATCTAAATAATCTCTATCACTTTTACTTAGATTTTCCGCAGACTCAGAGTTTTCATCATCAAAGCAAGTAATAACTTCATCATTAACTCCATAACTATATATTAAAGCGACTTTCAAATTGTTAGGTATATTTTTAAAACATTCATAGTACTTTTTAGCAGCCTCAATTGAAGAAGTAGCAAATATTGAATTAAATCCATTTACGTAATACTTTTTCTTAACTTCAACAACATTATTATCTTTAGCAACTTCTTTAACATTATCTAAAGTACTAAATAAATAAGTTTCATTATTTTTAGTTTTTCTAGCAAAGTTATTGATAATATACTTAGTTATTTGTTCTATTCTAACTGGGTTATTAAATACTCTGTTTTTATCAATTTTAAAAGCCATTTCATCTTCTATATCACTTTTTCTACCAATATTTTCTACAAACTCATATCTAAAAGGTAATACATTTTTATCATTTATAGCATTTACAATAGTATAAGTATGTAGTTTTTCTCCAAATACTTGCTCAGTTGTTAAGACTATACTTTTTCTAGTTATAGCATTTTCTTTAAATATAGGAGTACCAGTAAAACCAAATATATAGTAATACTTAAACTTAGATATAATAGCTTTATGCATATCTCCAAATTGACTTCTATGACATTCATCAAATATAAATACTACTTGCTTATCAAATGCATTATGTTTAGGAAATTTCTTTATATAATTAGTTAACTTTTGTATAGTAGTTATTATTATTTTAGAATCATTATCTGCTAGTTGAGACTCTAGTATTTTAGTATTAGAGTTACTATTAGCGCATCCTTCTTTAAATTTATCATATTCTTTCATTGTTTGATAGTCTAAATCTTTTCTATCAACAACGAATACTACTTTATCAATAAAACTTAACTTACTAGCAAGTTGGCTTGTTTTAAAACTTGTAAGTGTTTTACCACTTCCCGTAGTATGCCAAATATATCCACCTGATTTAATACTTCCATACAATTTATAATTATGAGATATTTCTATTTTATTAATAATCTTTTCAGTAGCAACTATTTGATAAGGTCTCATAACTAAAAGAGTGCCATCAGTTGAAAATACACAGTACTTGCAAAGTATATTTAAGATGGTATGTTTTGCTAAGAAAGTTTTAGCAAAGTCTATTAAATCAATAATTGAATTATTATTTTGGTCTGACCAATAAGAAGTAAATTCAAATGTATTAGAAGTTTTCTTAGTACCTGTTTTCAAGTGTAAATCTCTTGTAGTATTAGAATAATACTTAGTATATGTTCCATTACTTATGATAAATATTTGAATATATTCATATAAACCACTTCCAGCCCAGAATGAGTCTCTTTGATATCTATCTATTTGATTAAATGCTTCTCTTAAATCTATACCTCTTCTTTTAAGTTCAATATGCACTAAAGGTAAACCATTTACTAGTATAGTTACATCATACCTATTTTCATGATTGCCCTCATTATTTTCATACTGATTAATTACTTGTAAACAATTATTATGTATATTATCTTTATCTATTAAATAAACATTAATTAACTCTCCATTATCTAATCTTAAAGGTTGTTTATAATCTTCTTGAATTAACTTAGTTTTCTCAAGTATATGATTATTCTTATTAGCTATTACATTATTAAATAGATTATTCCACTCATTATCACTAAACACATGATTATTAAGCTTACCTAGTTTATCTCTTAGATTACTAATTAATTCACTTTCACTATTAAAAGTTAAATATTCATACCCTTGTTCCATTAGTGTTTTAATTAATTCTTTTTCTAAAGCATCCTCACTTTGATAAGTACCACTTTTCTTTTCTAAACTTTTATATTCAGTAACTACTGTATAGTTATCACTTTCACTTATTATATTAACCATTAATCATCCACTCCCAATTTATCATCTAAATATGAATCAATCGCTTTGTTGAATAGGTCAACCATATTTTTCATCTCTTCTAGTAGTTTCGTACAATCTTCATATGTGTTGTCTATATTTAAAAATTCTTCAAAGTATATTTCACCATCAACTTCCTTATATTTTGGTAATTCTGGTGTATATTGGTGAGTATAAACATTTCTATAATTTTCCTTATATGTTTTGTATAAATTGTCACTATCATTATAACTTTCCAAATAATTAACTAAATTCATCACTTGTTCATTAGATGAAAGTTTTTCATTTTCTTTTATACTACTCAACATTTTTTGTTCAAAACCTTTATTAGTTACAACATTAAGTTCTAAACATTCATTTAAATAATGATATATCTTGTCTATATAACTAAATATACTGAATATAGTTTCAAAAAAGTAATAATAATATAATTCACTAAAAGTTGATGGATCTGGTTCCCTCGAAACTCTCATATCTTCCTCTATTTCACTATATTTATTTTTATAGTGGTTCATATTATAAAAGGGTATTTCTAATCTTGATATATTTCTTTTTAAAAGTAATGTATAGTATCTTACATTTTCATAATTAGGTAAATTTAACTTTTCTTTATCTCTAAATATTCTATCAGAAAAGTTTATCTTGAGTTTATTAAAATCAAATATTTGACTAATTACTTTAACTTCCTCTTCAGTAATTTGCTTAAATAATAAGTCTTGCATTGTCAAATAATCTATATTTATTTTTTCCATTTTTTTCTCCAAAGAATTTATTTTTTCTGTACAGTATGAGTCTAGTATTGATAAGACTTGTTTCGTTTGTTCAATAGGTGCATTCATTACAATTTCGGGATTTGAACTATATCTCCAGTTCACAAATGAATCTGCTTGTTCTTTAAAAAAGGTTTCTATGTCATGGTATTCATCAATTAACTTTTGTTTAGTTGAGTCTTCTAATAAATTATATAGTTCATTTAATTTGTGAGTATATTTTATTTTTTTATCTTCCATTAGAATAATAGATTTTAGATATAATTCACAAGCAAAGATACCATTAACCATAAATTGTGTACCATAGAATTTTTTCCCAATACTATTACTTCCCGTGTCAGTTAGTCTAAATGCCAACCATTTAAAATCTGCTGCATCATTTAAAATATTTTTAATTTCTGTTATTTTTTTACTCATTAACAACCAACTCCTCAAAACTTAAAAGTTTATTTCTATAATACTCATACTGTTTTCTTCTTGCTTCTATTTCAGCAGGTAAACCTTCTGAAATGTCATTAACCAATTTGTTAAATTTATCAAGTATGTTAACTATTTTTTCTTGTTCTTGTAGTGAAGGTAATTCAATTACGAGATTTTTTATTATTTGAGAATTGATGTTAGTTTGACTACCTTGACCTAATGACTTAATATATTTATATTTATTAAGGAACCAATAAAAAACATATTTATAATTAGCCAAATTTGAATTAATTTCTAAGTTGCAACACGCTTGATTAGTAGTTAATGGAATATTATTAAAGGCACTTTTCCCTACTGTTGCACCATACATTGCAATAATTACACAATTTTTAGGAATTAATTTTGCAGACGAATTGAGAACAGCTTCATTAGTTATCTTGATTTCTGTGTCTTTTATACTATTCCAATTAATTTCTTGAGTTCTCAACCAAGGAATATTTCCATTATAATAATCTGGGTTTCTAGTAGATGGAGTTCCGCCAGAAGATATATTTATACATATATCCTTAATATAAAACTTTTGCATATTATTATTTAATAACTTATCACGCCAAAACTCATACTGACTCTTTCTTGCCTCTAACTCTGCCTCTAACTCTGCCTCTAACTCTCCAAACTTATCTAGTATTCTTACTATTTCTTCTTGTACTTCTAATGGTGGTACTGGAACTATTATATTTCTAAAATCACTTCCTGTTAATTTCGGAATATTTCCATGTATTAAATCTGAAACATCAACTATTTGTAAATAGTGAAATAAATACCTTAATAAAACATTATTTGCTTCTTCAATTATATGAGCATGATTATTTACCCATATTTTACCTTCTGCCCAATTTACTATTGGATTACCATTTTGTGTTTGAACACTACCATCTTCACCTATCAAAACATATTTGCCATCAAAAATATAATTATCAATATAATCTTGAATTCCATTTGCACCGTAATAAGGGTAAATACCTATATTTCTTGAATTTTTACTAATCGGCTTTCTTTTGTTGTCTAAAATTCTACAACAAAATTCAAGTTTTTTATATTCCACCCCATTAGGACACAACTCTTCTATTAACTTTTCTATCTTACTCATTATTATCAGACTCCAATTCTTCTATAATTTGGTCTAATTCTTTCCTAACTTTATCTTGTTTTTCTACTATTTCTTTTATCTTTTTATTTAACTCTACTATATCTATTTCTTCCTCATCAGAAGTAACTTTTAAATATGAGTTAACTGATAAGTTATAACTATTATTACTTATTTCTTCATATGTTACTAATACTGATTTATTTTCTTCATTAGTTCTATTTTTAATAAGTGTTAGTATGTTTTCTATGTTTTCATCTGATAGTTTATTCTTATTACTTCCTCTTACAAATTCATTAGAAGCATCTATAAATAAGATGTTATTATCTTGTTTATTCTTTTTAAGTACTATTATACAAGTTGCTATTGAAGTACCAAAGAATAAGTCACTAGGTAGTTGTATAACTGTATCTACAAAGTTGTTATCAACTAAGTATTTTCTTATTTTTTCTTCTGCTCCACCTCTATAAAGTACTCCTGGAAATTCAACTATTGCTGCTGTTCCTTTAGAACTTAAATAAGATAGCATATGCATAGTAAATGCAAGGTCTGCTTTAGACTCTGGTGCAAGTATTCCTGCGGGTGCAAATCTAGGGTCATTTATAAGAAGTGGGTTTGATTTACCAGCCCATTTAATTGAATAAGGTGGATTTGATACTATTGCATCAAAAGGTTCCTCTTCTTCATGTGCTGGGTGAAGTAGAGTATCTCCTAGTTCTATACTGAATTTATTATAGTTTATATCGTGCAAAAACATATTTATTCTACAAAGGTTATATGTTGTTATGTTTATTTCTTGTCCAAAAAAACCTTGTTTTATATTGTCTTTACCAAGTACTTTAGCAAATTTAAGTAGTAGTGAACCTGAACCACATGCTGGATCATATACTTTATTTATTTCAGTTTTACCCATTACAGTTATTTTAGCAAGTAATTCTCCTACTTCTTGAGGAGTAAAAAATTCTCCACCTGATTTACCAGCATTTGAAGCATACATAGTCATTAAAAATTCGTAAGCATCTCCAAATGTATCTATTGTGTTATCTTTATAGTCTCCTAGTTTTAAATCTCCTATTGCATTTAACATTTTAATAATTTTAGTGTTTCTATCATCAACATTGTTACCAAGTTTATTACTATTAAAGTCTAAGTCATCAAATAAACCTTTCATGTCATCTTCAGAAGCCGTACCTTTTGCCGAATTTTCTATGTTATCAAGTATTTTACCTAATGTAATATTTAAGTCTTTATCTTGACTTGCTCTTTTCCTTAAGTTACAGAATAGTTCACTAGGTAATATATAAAAGCCTTTATCTGCTAGAGTATCTTCTCTACCATATTCTGCTTCTTCATCACTAAGTTTTGTATAGTCAAAATCATGGTTACCTGCTTTTCTTTCTTCTTCATTTAAATAGCTAGTTAAATTTTCGGATATAAATCTATAGAATAATAAACCTAAAACATATTGTTTAAAATCCCATCCATCTACAGAGCCTCGTAAGTCATCTGCCATCTTCCATATTGTTTTATGTAACTCATTTCTTTCTAATTCCTTTTGGTTATTCATTTATATTACCCCCATTTAAAGCACAAAAAAGACAAAGACTTTCACAGCTTTGCCAATCAACTCCAAAAAAGGGTATGCTAAAACTAGGTATATTTATATATTTAAATACCCCCCCCCCATGTATTTTATTTAGTACGTTTTTCTTATTCATTTTAATCATTCCTTCCTTATTTTTTATTTACTTTTAGCGACTGCCTAATTAATGGTATAACATTATCTATTTCCTCTTCTTTTGTTATCTCCACTCTATAGTCTCCATTACCCCAATGTCCAATACTAGAAATATCTTTGGTTATATTTAAAGGATCGTTCAAAGTCCCTTTTTTCATATTAATATCTACTCTAATTTTGCTTTGAGTGAATTCTATATCAACTATATTTCTTCTTCCCTTGAATGCAATATAATATTTTTTCACATCTACATCAATGTCATCAAGTTCTAATATTTTATTTTTCAAATTTTCATAAATCGCTTTAATTTCTTCAGATAAGTTACATAAATGATCTTCTTCAGTATATACTTTAATTTCTTTATTAACATCTTTTTGAGCGGGTTTATCATTAATTTCATCTATCTTAACATTACTTGTCTTTTTTATAAATTCTATGTCAACTATATTTTCTTCATATCTAGTGACTTTAACTAAGTCAACAGGTATATTTTTAAAATCAGTAGCATTCAACTGATAGTCAGTATAAGTTGGCGAAACGAATATTATTCTAGACTGACTCCAGTCAATATCAGATAATTTATAATTTAAATTATATACTTCATTAAATTTAAGCACAAAATCGGCTTTTCTTTCTAACAATAATTTTAAATAAGTATAGCCCTGATCTACTAAACTATGATTTTTAACATTTTTATACTCAATAATTCTGAATGCCTTAGTTTCTTCATCAAATGCCAAAGAATCTATTCTATAATTTCCAACTATAAATTCAGTTTTTACAAATTTGTATCCTAAAATTTTATTTAGATTTTCTTCAAAGTATGTTTGTAATTCTTTTTCATTTTTAAAATCTTTTTGTCTTAATTTTCTATTATCTTTAATAATCATTTTAACTTACCTCACAAATATAATTATCTATTAAACATCGTCATCTTTATAGTATTGTCCATCACATAGTTTGCCACTATAAGTTGATTTTTTTTTAAAACTCCAAGGTGCAAATCTTCCTTCTCTTACTAAATCTTTTTGCCATTCTTCTAGGTAGTACTTGTCCATTTCTTCTTCAGAATAAGGAGATATGTTTTTCTTTTTAGGCTTTTCTTCTTTTGGTTCATGTTTGTTTTTATATGAGTCTCTAAAAACATAACAGAATATTAAGAAACCTATAAAAATAATAGCAGTCATAAATATAAACCACCTTCTCTTGTCTAATATTATACTATACTTTTCTTAAAAATCATATAGTTAATTCAAAAAAGTCTCTAAGAAAAGAGACTTCTGGTTACTTTTTGAACTTGCATCTAGGGTAATTAGAACAGCCTATGAAACTACCATACTTGCTTTGTCTGTTAACAAGTTCTCCGCCGCAAAGTGGGCATTTGTTAATTAGGTCATTAGCTGTTACTTTCTTTATTTCTTTTACGCTTTTAACATGCATTCTAGAATTAGTGTAGCCTTTAATATTTCTACTAACTAAAGTGTTATACACTTCTATATAATTTGAAAGTAATTCGTTTGTATAACTTTTAATATATTTAACGAGCTTATAAATCCTAACTACATACTTTGAGTTAACTCTAACTTTAGCTTGGCTTGAAATACATACAATTGAAATGAATTTATCAGTGTTTATTCCTAAGACTTCAGACAAAGCTTTTATATGTCCATAATTTTGATGAACTGGGTTATTAATGTAGTAAGTGTTTTTTCCTCTTTTGACAGTCCAGTTTTTGTCGTAATCGTTACCTTTAATATACCCATTTATCTGCTTAGTTTCTATTACAAATATACCATATTTAGAAACTACTATATGATCTATTTGATGAGTGGAATTGTCTATAGTTCTAACTATTACGTTATTTAAAACTTTGTAGTCTTTCTTTAATTTTTTAAGTTCTAGTTTAACCCAAAATTCACCAAAGAAACCTATTACTTTCTTTTGGATAATTGGTATTAAGATAACTATTAGCCATAAAAATATATATTCTTTACTAAATAGGAGTTTAAGCATTGCTTACTCCACTGTTACACTCTTAGCCAAATTCTTAGGTTTATCAATATCATTATCTCTTAACTTAGCAACTTCATAACTTATTAATTGTAAAGGTATAATTGTTAAGATTGGTCTTAATTCTTCAGTTACTTTAGGAATACTAATTAACTCGTCATACACCCCTTCATTAATAACTTCTTTATCAGTTACTAGTATTACATAAGCACCTCTTGCTTTAACTTCTTTAGCATTACTTATTGTTTTTAAGTATAACTCATCACTTGTTGCAACTACTATTACAGGTGTTCCTTCACTAATTAATGAAATTGTCCCGTGTTTTAACTCTCCTGCTGCATACGCTTCACTATGTATATAACTGATTTCTTTTAGTTTTAAACTTCCTTCCATACAAAGAGCATAATCTATTCCTCTACCAATAAAGTAGATGTCGTCTTTTGTATAAAGCATATTTGCAAGAGAAGTGTAATCTTTGTTAATTAGAGTTTCTATATAATAAGGTAGTTTTTGTAAGTCTTCAGCATTTATTTTTTCTTTACTATTTTTAACCGCAAGTAGTATAAGTGTTGTAATTTGTGCTAGATAAGCTTTTGTTGTTGCCACTGCTATTTCAGGACCTGCCAAAGTATATATAACATGCTTACATATTCTAGCAATACTACTTCCTTTAACGTTAACAATTCCTAAAGTATCAACACCCATATCATTTGCAATATTAACACATTTTTTAGTGTCTGCAGTTTCCCCACTTTGACTTATTGCTATAACTAAAGTTTTACCTTTATAAAAATGTTTATCGTATTGGTATTCACTTGCAATACATACATTCACTTTTATATTGCATAGTTTTTCTATCATGTATTTACCAACTAGTCCAGCATGATAAGCACTTCCACAAGCGACTATATCTATTTCATCATACTTTGTTATATCAAAGTCAATACTTGCTTCACTAGTCTTCTTTATAACTTCTGCTTCTTCATGTATTTCTTTAAGCATGTATGTCTCATAACCATTCTTCTCTACTAAATTAGCATCCCCTTCAAACACGCTTATTTCTTTATTAATGATATTGCAATTCTTATCATATACAGTAACTTCATCTTTTGTTATTTTAACTATTTCGTCATTCTCTATATCAATATACTTATTAGTATACTTTAAAATAGATGGCACATCACTTGCAATAAAGTTTTCATTTTCTCCTACTCCAATAATTAATGGACTATCTTTTCTTAAAGCATATAATACATCTGTTTCTAACTCATTAATAATACCAAAAGCATAACTACCTAGAAACTTATTAACACATATACTTAAACTCTTAATCATATCATTATTTTCTTTATATAAAGAATCAATGTAAGCAGCCGCTACTTCTGTATCTGTGTCACTTTTGAAAGTGTAGCCTTCACTCATTAAAGTGCTTTTTAACTCCATAAAATTATCAATAATTCCATTATGTACTAAAGTGATATTTCCAACTTTATGAGGATGAGCATTTTCTTTTGTTGGTTTACCATGAGTTGCCCATCTAGTATGCCCAATTCCTATATGAGAAATGTCTTTTTTAAGAACACTCTCTAGGTTAGATATTCTTCCTACTTCCCTTTCTATTACAACATTATTATCTTTAACATAAGCTATACCTGCACTGTCATAACCCCTGTATTCTAGGTGCTTAAGCCCATCTATAATTACATCTATACTACATCTCTTTTTTCCTACGTATCCAATGATACCACACATAAAAATCCCTCCATACTAAAAAATTTAGCATGAAGTATATTTTGTTGTAATATTGATTTTACTTTTTGTAATACTTCTAACGAACTACTTATCCGTAACAGCACCCGCCGAAAAATCGATAACTGTTAACCTCGTCAACCACTTATGGTTCTGGCGCTAAATATGAATAAAATGCTCCTTTCGTTTCATATCTTCTGTAAATATTATATACAAAGATAAAGAAAAAAGCAACCTACAATTGGTCACTTTACTATAACTCGTTTATAACGCTTTTGTTCTTTTTGATAAAGTTTAAAAGTACTATTTGAAATTCTTCGTTACTTTCTAAGCTTTCATAGTATTCTTTTCCATTATCAAGAACTATTTTATTGATTAGAAAGTCTTTGTCGTCATTTGTACTAACTAGATAAACATATTTACTACCCTTAACTTCTACTGTATCTAGTTCTATATATTCTTTACCATCTATATCTGTTACATTTACATTAATTTCTTCCACTAGAAACACCTCTACCTATTTCGTTTAATTCTGCATTTACTACAGCCATTATAAAGTCATTTTGTTCATATTGGCTATTTAGAAATTCAGAAAAATCAGAACTTCCATCTTTGTTAACATGGCTTAAATATTCTTCTAAATCTTTAGCGTCATTTAATCCAAGACACTTAATTAGATAGTCTGCGTTTGTAGTAACTCCATCAAATAAAACACTTCTATTACTTCCCATGCCTTCTAGAGTTGCACATATAGCATATTCTTGTAATTCAGCTGGTAACTCATTAATTTTGTCTGCTATTTTTTGGTGCAAATACATGTAGCCTGTGTTATCTTGTGTTCTTTTGGTGCACTGGCTTAATATGCTAACTTCTGTTGTATCATATTTTTCGTTAAAATCTTCATCTTTTACAAAGACTAAAGAGCCAATCTTCTTACTAATTTCGTCCATTACTTTTTGTTTGTCATAGTTTTCTTTGTTTTCAGTTATTTCATTTGCAATTTCATTAGCTTTGTCTACTACACCTTTTGTGATAGTCACTCCACCAACAAGTACTAAAGCTGCAAGAACAGCAGAAACTATTTTTGATTTCATTTCTTCTTTACGTCTTTTTTCGCTCTTTACATTTCTTTCTCTTCTTTTTCTGTCAACTGAAGCATTACAAGCATTTATTATTGCATCTTCATAAGGTGCCATGTCTCTATTTTTAAATATGCTTTCTATGCTTGCAAATTCTTCATTACTTATTTTATCTTTCATATTTCCTACCCTCTATAGAAAGTGTATAATAAAAAAGTAAAATAGTCAAACAAAATATTAGATTTTTACACAAATTTTACACTTGTTTTTTCCAATAAATTATGATATGATATTTATGCATTTGGAAAAAAACAAGTGCAGGCGTAGTACAACGGCTAGTACGCGGCCTTGCCAAGGCTGAGACGTGGGTTCGATTCCCATCGCTTGCTCCATATGAAATTCACACCATATATTTGGTGTTTTTTTATTTGATATAAGCGATGGGAAGCAAAACCACTACTCTAGCCTTGCTTAAGATTATTCTTAAAATTAGTAATATCTTCTCTAAGAAAATTCCATCTAATTGCAACTAAATATCTATCTTTTATATTACCTTTAGAAGTTATGCATCTTTTTTGAGGGCCAATTGTCATGCATGCAACATGTGGTGAAGTAAAATTCAGACTTCTTTTTGATAAAACTAAATCATATAAATCGTATTTACTTATCCATACATAATTTTCTACTGTACCACATATAAGAAAATCAATATCGTAATCTGAATTTCTTCCACGTACAATAAATCTATCAACCATATCAATAATTATCCTTGTTTTGTTTACATAGTTGTTGAAAATATCTAATTCACTTTGATATAACTCTTTGTATTCTTGACTACTAAGATGACATTCAAAATCAGTTTTACCATCTTTATCTTTTTTATATCCATAGTGATAACTAACGTATTTATCTATAACTTTGTAGGGTATACCAAGATTTCCTAAATATCTTTCAAATTCTTGAATTTGCTCATGATGAACTGAGTTATTATTTCCACATTTTATGCTTATTCCTTTGACATAATTCTTGTACTTAATAAATATATCTGCCTTTTGAGCCACTTTATTTTTCCAGCATTTAATCATTTCTGTATCATCTATAGTATCTTTAAAAACATCTTTTAAGAATTGTTGTGAGTTAAAATCTAGTTCATGTAAATATTTTTTATCAAATAGTGTTACGAAGTCTTTTTCATTCTGATATCCATAATTCATTTTTTCACCTCCTTTCGAAAAAGAGGATACTCCCTAAGAAGTATCCCCGAATAGATATATTTTCTCTTGCCTGAAAATATAAATTATCGACTAAATTGTATATTGTGTTAAATTACCAGCAAGAAATCTAACACGATTTAATAGTAACATATTAAATAAACTTAATCAATGGTTTTCACAAAATTATCATTTGTATTTTTTTCGTATTTAGTTTATAATAAATATAGAAAGAAGGTAGAATATGAATATAGAAATTGAACCACTTTTTACTGAGAGGGTTGATTTTGATACTTTTAGTAAAAGTGACTTAAGAGCAGTAAAGATAGTTAATTGTGAAGAAGTTCCAAAGAGTAGCAAGTTATTAAAGTTTACACTTGATGATGGGACTAATGACGAAAGAATTATATTAAGTGGAATTAAGGAATTTTATAGTCCAGAAGAGTTAATTGGTAAGAATGTAATTGCTATTTTAAATTTACCACCAAGAAATATGATGGGGATGGAATCTAATGGTATGCTATTGTCTTTTGAGTGCAAGGTTGATGGTAAGGAAATAGTTAAACTATCGTTTATAGATGAGGGAATAATTCCAGGAAGTAAATTATATTAAATAGAGCGTTTTATGAGTAAAGTATATTTTACAAAAGAGATAAGCAGTAAATTATTAGTTAGAATATTTGAAGTCTGAATTAATATAGGGGCTTGTATAGTAAGTTAATGCTACAATTGTTAAATGTAATACAGCTTATATAAGATAAAGACAGGCAAGTTTAGACCATATGAAAGTTATAGAAAGTCATGGTTTTACTAAGATAGCTAATGCTAGTATAATGGATAGTGAAGATGAAATAAAACTGCCAGTTAATAAAGGAAAGCATTTAGAGTATGACCTAGTGGGAAACTGTTTTACTAAATACGACTCGATTATAAATCTAGCACATGGTAAATGTCATATGATGGGTGGATTTAGAGCTTGGAAGTACTAAGTACGAATTAATTAATATAGACTAAAACCACAGATTAACTGTGGCTTTTTTATTTGTTTTTACCTATTACACTTATTAGAGTTGTTAACATTTTAACTAAGTAACTTCTAGTAGAAGCTGGAATGTTTTTCATGTTTTTAACTATTTCTGTTATGTCTGTTAAGCTAAAGTTAAAGTCTTCTACTCCGTCTTTTCCCAAAGTTTTTATCAAACTTTCAACTGCATCTTTAACACTTTCTTTGTCTAAACTAGTTAATTCTTCAGTTGTAGACTGGTGTATTTTTTTGCTTACTAAACTTAAGTTACCTTTAACGAATTTTGTACCAAATACTTTGAATGAATTTGGATAGTGTTCATTAAAAGCGTATTCTGTACTTTCACATACATCATATAAGTCATTATATAAAAGCATACCTACTACTGACCCAGTTGGAACAATATTAATTAGTTTTGTCTTTGCATTTTTGTATTTGTCGCTATAAAATACTTCCTTTAATACTCCAGGCCCGTCAAAATTATAGACTTTGTTAATTCTTTTAAATAGGCTTTTACTTGCTTCTATTAAGGACACTAAAGCTAAATTCCCCCCTTTACTATGTCCACATATATAAATATTTTTGTCTTTGTTATCAATAGTGTTTTTTATGTAGTCTAAAGCATAACTTTGAGTTTTAGTTGGATACATATAGGATAATCTTAAGTTTTCATACCAGCCAATACATGAACCATCTGTACCTTTAAAGCTTATGATAGTTGTGTCTTTGTTACTAAATTTAGCTCCACCAAACTGCATTTCTTCATTTTTTATGTTAACAAAATTGCTAACATAGAAGTCCTTAAATCTTTTAGAGTTTTTTAAAATACTTATTATTTCAAATGCAACATGTGCCATGCTGCTAGAAGTTTTAACGTTTTTATATTTTAAAGCGTAGTTAGCAAATTCAGAGAAATTCATTTTTTTATCAAAACTTGATACTGGAAGATAGACTAAAATGCTAAATAATAGATTATCTATTTCATTAATGTTTATTTCATTTAAATTTGTATCTTTATAATATTCTAAATAATCAAAAATTGTATACATACTTATTTCACCTTTCGTCTTTATAATTATATCATTAAAAAGAGGTTAAATCAATTTGTTATTAACCTCTTCTAAATAGATATCATAATATATTTTTGCAACATTTTTCCAAGAAACGCCTAAGTTCTTTTTAGCGTTTATTGATACTTTGTTAAGTAGTTTTTTATCATTTATTATTTCTATAATTCTATTTTTATATTTTACTGTATCTAGTTTGCTAAGGTAACCGTCAACATTATCCTTTATAGTAGAGCCAACCATACTACCTTTTATGAAAAGTCCTGGTGTCATGTTAACTGCAGCTTCTATTCTAACTAAACTAGATGTATCAAATAAAGATGGGAATAAAAGTAAATCACTTCTTCTATATATGAATGATAAAAGTTCTCTATCAGTAATTTTTCCAGTTAGTATAATGTAGTCTTCTAATTGGTACTCAATAACTTTGTTTTTTAATTTTTCAAAGTCTGGACCTTCTCCTACGTAAATCATTTTGAATTTGCAATTTTCTTCTTTTAGAAGTTTTAAAGCATCTAGTATGAAGAAAATATTTTTTATATCAATAATTCTACCAACAAACAAGAAAACAGTCTCTTCATTAGATAAGTTAAACATTTCATTTATCATATTTCTTTTTCTACCTTTAAAGATAGCTGGCTTTAAGTCTGTCCCGTTATAAACTACTTTTAGTTTCCCTTTGTATCCATAACTCTTAACTTCGCTAACTAATGGGTCATTTACAACTGTACATAGGGTACTTTTGTTTAAAGAAGTAATTAAAACTTTAGTCGCGAATTGTGATACAACTTCACTTTTGGCAAATCTTTTGAATTCAAAATCGAATCTGGTGTGCACGGTTGAAATACATGGAATATCTAGTTTCTTCGCAAGTTTCATTCCAATTTTACCTAAAATAAATGGTGAATGAATGTGTATTATGTCAAACTTTTCATTAACAAGTTCTATTTTATTACAAAACATATTAACAACTTTATAAGAAGTAAGTGGAACTTTAATGCTTTTTAATCTAATTACTTTATAAGGAAGTGAAGAATCATTACACCCATCAATATATGGACAGACTACTACTACATCGTTATATTTTGACAAACACCTTGCTAAGTTATCAACTACAAGTGTTACTCCGTCTATATTTGGATAGTAATTATCAATAAAAAGTCCAATTTTTAGTTTTCGTTTTTCCACCATTAACACCTCATTATAAATATACTACATTTTTTAATTATTTACTATAAACTTTATGTAGAAATTTGTAAAATTGCTTTTGCATTTACATATTATCTGGTAGTTTTAACTGGTGCCTTCTAATGTTAAGGTTGTCGTTAATGCCATGAGCTAGTAACACCTCGGGTTTATTTTTTCCATGAAAGTCACTTCCACCAGTCATGAATAAACCATTTTCTAAGCATATACCTTTATAAAACATCATTTCTTCTTTTGTGTGACTAGAATGATATACTTCAATACCGTTTAGTCCACATTTAATTAGGTCTTTTAATAAAATTAAAAATTCTTTTTGGCTAAGTTCTAGGCTTTTTGGATGGGCCAGTACGCTTATTCCACTAGAGTTGTTAATTAAGTTTATCGCTTCTTCATAGTTTATGCCTTTTCTATATTTTCTAGTATTTTCGTAAGCACTTATTAGGTATTTGTTAAACGCATCTTTTATGTCAAGGGCGTAAGCTTCTTCCACACACATTTTTGCAATGTCTACTCTGTTAATTGTGTGGCCTTTAGTGTAAACGCTTTTTATTAAATCAGCTAACTTTTTATTACTGAATACTAGATTGTACTCTCTTTTGACTTCTTCATAAATTGTTAAAAATGAATTGATTTTGTTTTCTTTAATCCATGCTAGCTTGTCATTTAATAGTTTATTTTCTATGTCAATTCCGTAACCAAGTATATGCATTCTACCGTGGTTCACTTTTATAGATAGCTCTATTCCGTCAACAAATTTTATGTCTTTATCGTTATGTAAAACACTTTTGTACTTTCTAATTCCTTCAACTGTATCATGATCTGTTATGGATAAAAGGCCAACATTTTCTTTTTTGGCTAAGTCTAATACTTCAATAGGACTAAGCATTCCATCACTATAAGACGTATGGGTATGTAAGTCTACTAATTTAGTTAGCTTATCATATTTTTCTAGCACTTCACTAGTTTTACTTTCGTCATAATTAAATCTACTCATTAACTTTGCAATTTCTACACTATCATTAGATTTATACATATAATCACTTCCTCTAGTTACATTATATAATAAAAATGAATACAAGAAAAGAAGTAATTATTTATGGGTGTTATTACTTTAAGTTATAGTTAAGTTGTATTAAAAGTTATTCTTTAGTATAATAAAAAATATAAAAATGGAACTAAATAGTAATAATTTACGACTGTATAAGTGAAGGTGATAAAATGACTAGTCAAGCCTTAAGAGAATTTGATAGTATTTATAATGAGACTTTTAATGAGATTAAAAGGTATGTTATATTAAAATGCAGAAATATTGCTGATGTGGAAGATATTTTACAAAATATATATACTGATGCGTATAAGAAGTTAAAAAAGAATGTGAGTGTTGATAAATCTTATATATTTGGAATAGCTAATCATAAGATTAATGACTATTATAGATTTAGGTTTAAAGATAAGATAGTTGATTATTTTAAGAATGAAGAAGACTCGGGTATAGAGAATATACGTGATGAGTTTAACTTAGAAGAGACAGTTTCTAATAGATATGATACTGATAAGGTGTGGAATTATTTAAAAAAGAAAAAAAGTGTTATATCAAAGATATTCTATTTATATTATCATGAAGAGTTAACACTTAAAGAGATAAGTGAGTTTTTAAATATCACGGAAAGCAATGTGAAACACTATCTTTATAGGACATTAAAGAAACTTAATAAATACTTAAAGGAGGAATGATTTATGAATTTGAAGAGTATGTTTACGGGGAAGATAAGCAAAGATAAGATATACGATAATATTGTTAGAAAGAAGGTTAATTATTTGTTTTTGGTGCCATCTACGCTGGTTGTTATTTTATCAGTGATGTTAGTTCTTAACAAGAATACTAGTGATGTTGTGTATAAGTATGAAAATGATATTATAGTTATCAATGAATTAAGTGAGAAAGCAAAGTTAAACTATGTTGCTAAAGATATATATATTAATAAAAATGAAATAGAAAACTTAAATAACATTTTGGCTCCGATACCTAAGGGTTACAATTTAGAACATAATTATGAATGGTTAACTTATGATAATAAAGAAAAAGAAGCTAATCAAGTGATATTTAAGAATGGAGAAAAAATAATAGATATATTTTATTCAAAGCATGAATTTAAAAAAGGTAGACCTAAATGTATATATGTACCTACTAGTGAACTTAAGTCATCTACTATACATAATCATGATGTTAAGATTGTAAAAGATTATAGTGACAACTATAGTTATGCCACTAGTGCAAGATTTAATTATAACGACTTATTTTATGATATTGAGTTTGTTAATCTGGATGTCGAAGAAATAGTAAGTTACTTAAAAACAATATTAAAGTAATAAAAAAGAGTATTTTTAGTTAAAGGAAAACTTTAATTTAAAAATATTCTTTTATTCTTTTAATTTACTATCACCAGTTTTATAGTCTATTTCTATTCCATCTTGTATGTTTTTAACAAATATATTGAACTTTATGCCTTTTCCGTTATCTTGGATAGAGTACGCTTCTATTTGGACGCCACTTGCAAGCAAGTTGTCACTTTCATATTTAGGTGTTACTCTATAAAGGACATTATTTTTTGTTTTTTTGATATAGTTTGCAACCATACTCTCCCAGTCTAGCATTCCTACTGTGTTCATTTGTCTAGTGCAGGTTATTAAGTTTAGTTCATTTTTATTTTCTCCAGTTAGTTGGTAACCAATTAAGTGACAACGATTATATAAGTATTTTCCTGGTACTATGTCATATTTTATAGTGTGCCAGCCAGTTGGTTTAATCATACCTATACTTTCTCTTTCAGTTGTAGGCATTAAGTCAACACTTATATTTGCATAGGCAACACCTGCACGTCCTAGAGAATCAAGTTTACTATACTTTTCAAATGTGTCTGTTGTTTTGTCTTCGTCGTTAAAATCCGGAATATTATTGTTTATAATTATGTAGCTGCCCTTATCTTCCCCTACTTCGGTTACTTCAGTTGAGTAACTGTCTGGGAAGAGTTTTTTTAATAAATTAGTGGTATCTTCGTTGTAATAAAAATATAAAAATGCAGTTACTATAATAATTATTAACAGTCTTTTTAGTTTTTTCAAATTACTTCACCTGCTATCTACTCTAATTGTAGCATGGGAAAACATAGATGTCAATTTTATAAAAAGTGTTTTTCTGTAAAGTTAGAGTTAATGATTTTACATTACTTGGATTTATTTTTGAAAATCTTCTTCTAATTTTTTAGAGTCTTCATTTTGTTTGATTTCTAGTAATTTAATGTTCTTTTTAAATTCATTTATTGATTCTATTAGTATTTCTTTAAAACCCGTCTTATCAAACTTATCATCATCTGTTTTAATTTCTATGGTGTCAAAATTAAAGTTGTCATCTTGTTTTAAAATTAAATTGACTAATTCTTTTAAATCAGGGTTATTAGATTCTAATTCTACTGTTTCTTTATTTATTACTACTTCTATTTTCTTCTCTACCATACTTTTTTAATCTCCTTTCAACTGCTTCTATGCCTCCATCAAGAATTATAGAAATTCTATTTATTATATCTCCGTATTCTAAGGCACCATATTGATAATTAAACAAATCATTAGTTTCTTTAGTTGCAATAATAACATTTTCTGCATCTGCATTTAATACAATATTTGCGTCATGAGTTACCACAATAACTTGTCTTTTTGATTTTAATTTTCTAAACCAATTCGTCAATTTAGTATAAATAGTTTCATTATCTATATTATCTTCCGGTTGATCTATCAATAGCGGAATCACAGTATCCTTAGACACTATGTATTCCATCAATATATTAGTTTGAGTTCCAGGTGACATTTTATTAATTGGTTCTAATTTTTCTTCGTTTTTTCCATACAAAATGTTACATACATAATCAACGTTATACAAGTCTAATGATTTTAATTCAGTTATAAAGTCCTTTATTGATTTTTTTTCTTTTATTTCATTTTCAAGTTCATAAATAAACAAATGAATTAATTCTTCTATGCTCATTTTTTTAGTTTTTGAACCAATATGCTTTTCACAAATTTTTCTAAAATATACAAATGGTTCTTCAATTACTAATTTTTTTTCAAATTTAAAAATGCTATTGTCAATTCCATTTTTCATATCGGATAATAATATTTCAGGAATATAAGAATTTTCCAAATATATAAATGCATTAACTATATTTGAACGTTCTTCATATTTTTTACATTCATAATTAAAATGTTGGACGAATAATTCTTCTTGTTCGTTTCTTTCTTTCACTACTGAATCTTTATTTTCAAGATAATCAACACATTTTCTTTTAATTATGTTTTCAAAATTGCACTGTTCAACATACTTATTATATTCAACTACTTCATCGTTCACAACTTTTATTAATTTTAGTAATGCTTCATTAATCTTGATATTATCTTTTAAATCATTAGGAATCAATTTAGATTTTTCTTTTGAATATTTTATTGTTTCTTCAACATTGTACTCTATTTTTTTTCTATCTTTAATTTTTGTTTTTGAAAATTTTATGCAATTGTTTTTTTCATTTATTATAGTATATTTTCTTACAAAGTCAGATATATTGTCATTTGGTTTTACAACTTTACTTGATTTTATATTGTTATTAAATGCTAATTTTATTTCTTGTAATTTTTGATTTTTATTTAATTCACCTAGTGAATTAAATTCATCATTAAAGTAGTTTTCTATTTCTTTAGCAGTATTTTTAGAATTAAAAATCTTTGTTACGTATGATTGATCATAATAATCTATTTTTTTACTATCTATAACAATTTTAGAATCATCACAATTTTTTAAAACTATAGGTTGAGTATCTATAAAATTGATACGTTCTTGGTCTAGAACATTGTTCTCCCTAATTTTACTTATCAAATTCAGTGCAATATTATCTAATAAAAGAGATTTTCCACTTCCTCTTCCACCAACAATTACATTTAATTGATCTGATAATTCTATTTCTTCATCGTTAATTTTTATATTTCCAATAATATTGCCGCTATTTCCATAGTCAAATGTTTTTGACTTTTTTAGAATTCTTCGTGAATCGGTTCCACATAATTGTAATCCTTTAAAATTAGGTAGTGCTTTAAAATGTTGCGTAGGATTTGATAAATAGTTTCTTAATTTTTTTTCGTCTGAAGAATCAGAAAAAGAAATAATGGATATTTTATCTTCACAATCAAATTGTTTTAAAAATTCAATTGCTTTTGCTATATCAGAATAACCAGAAGCTTCCCAAAAGCAAAAAAACTGATCCATATATTTATGTAAGTTTTCTTCTGTTACATTTTCATCATTCCAATCATAATTTATTGCTCTTTTCTTTTGTTTAAATGCATGTGGGCTAATTAAAAATTCAATTTTATATTCGACCAGCTTTTCAAGTAGCTTATTGAGTTTAATAGTCTTATTGTCACTTAAAAGATTATTCACTCTTATTGAAAACTCTTCTAATTTAGATTCTTCAACATTAAAATAAATTATCAAATGTTTTGAATCAAGAATACCATCTATGTCCACGTCAATTTCAATTCCTGGAATCAATACTATATCGCATTTTCTGGAATAAAATTCTTTATATACCTCATATGATATAACATTGTGGTCAGTAAATGAAATCATAGACAATTTTGGATAGTCTGAAAATATTTCTAATAATTTGTCAACATATGTTTTAACATCCATTTTTTGAAAATCGCCGGTTGATTTTGGACTTTTGCAAGAATGAATATGTAAATCCCATATGTTTGAACCGTTTTGTATTTTTTGCATTGTTTCCTCCTAATATAAAATAATAATTT
>ERZ780148.742-NODE-742-length-25558-cov-12.263616_pt1 | contig 25558 bp, 21 predicted proteins | sample MGYA00510984_ERZ780148 | MGnify/ENA primary metagenome ERZ780148 (study PRJEB29588, sample SAMEA2160902) | human gut metagenome | biome: human gut; feature: human-associated habitat; material: faeces | place: Denmark | collected 2008/2010 ...
GCTTTAAATAATTATAATATTAAATATAATACTAGTTTGAGTGTTGATGAATTTGCTAGTCTCATTTCAGAATATGCAGGAGCTAAAGATAAAAATGGTAAACTAATAGCTGATGAAACAATAGCAGAAGCGATACATGATTATTATTTGCATAAAGTAAATATGAATAAAGCAAGTTTAGAAATAGTAAATGTAATAAATTTGAGGTTAAATAAATGAAAAAGTGCGTAAATTGTCAAAGTGTAAATAAAGATACAGACACATTCTGTAGAAATTGTGGAGCCAAACTTCATAAAAGTATTTATTATGTATTAATAAATATAAGTACAATATTAGTGATATTAGGAATAATATTTATGATTTTATTATTTATTGCATCATACATGGTATTTTAAGAAAAAAGGTGGTATATATGAAAGAAGAAAAACAAATTTATAATAAAAGTATTGAAGAATTATATAAAGAATTAGGTACAAGTATTGAAGGCTTAAATGAAGAAGAAGCCCTAAAAAGATTACAAGTAAATGGTGAAAATAAATTAGATGAAGCTAAAAGAAAATCCAATTTATCTATTTTCTTAAGTCAATTTAATGACTTTATGATTATTTTACTTATCTTTGCTTCAATATTTTCGGCCGTAATTTCTTATATTAGAAATGAATCGTATTTCGATTCAATAATTATAATTATAATAGTTTTTATAAATGCTATATTAAGTTTTATTCAAGAAAAGAAAGCAGATGTAGCTATATCTGAACTTAATAAAATGTTTGTTACAAATAATTATGTTATTAGAAATAAAGAAAAGAAGTCAATAGATGTTAGAAAAGTTGTTGCAGGGGATATAATCGAACTTGAAGCTGGAGATTATGTTTCTGCAGATGCTAGAATTATTAGTTCTGAAAATTTATTAGTAAACGAATCAACTCTAACTGGAGAATCAAAAAGTATTAAAAAAAATAGTGATATTATAACGGAAGAAAGAGAACTATATGAAAGAACAAATATGGTTTATGCTGGGTGTAATGTAACTAATGGACACGCTTTTGTATTAGTATGTGCAACAGGAATGAATACAGAACTTGGTAAAATAGCCCATAGTCTAATGAACAAAAAAAGTGATATAACTCCTTTACAAAAGAAAATCAACAAAATAAGTAAGTTATTAACATATATTATTTTAGCAATTATTGTGGTAATGATGGTAATCGGCTTAATAATGAAAAATGATTTTTTTGATATATTGATGCTTTCAATATCTTTAGCAGTGGCAGCAATACCTGAAGGAATGTCATCAATTATTACGATAATTTTGTCTTTAGGAATGTCTAGCATGGCAAAAAGAAATGTTATAATTAGAAAAATGGCATCCGTAGAAACACTTGGATCAACAGATGTTATATGTTCGGATAAAACAGGAACGATTACGCAAAATAAAATGTTGGTAAAAATGATATATGTTAATAATCAAAGATATAATGAAACAGAAAATGTTCCTAATGTGGATATGTTAAAATATGCAGCAAATCTTTGTCATAATGTCATAAAAAATTCTGAAAATTATATGGGGGACGAAACAGAAGTAGCAATTTATAAATATTTAGAAAATACTAACAACTTATTAACAGGAATAAAAAGAGTAAAAGAATTTCCATTTGATTCTGATCGGAAAATGATGAGCGTCGAAAATGTAATAAATGATAAGACATTTTCCTTTACTAAAGGAAGTCTTGATTCCATAATTAATAACTGTTCTTATTATTTGATTGATGGAAATATTTATCCCATGACTGATGAATACAAAAATAAAATATTTGCAATAGAAAAAGAAGAATCTGCTAAATCATTAAGGCTGCTAGCATTTTCTTATAAATATAGTGAAGTGGAAAATCCTGAAAAAAATATGATATTTATTGGATTAATAGGAATGATGGATCCACCGAGAGAAAGTGTGCCAAATGCAATTTCTATTTGTCATAAAGCTGGATTAAAACCAATTATGATAACAGGAGATAGTATTAATACTGCAATTGCTATAGCTAAATCAGTAAATATAATAGATAGAGATGATTTGGCAATCGAAGGTAAAAAAGTAGATAAAATGACTGATGATGAGCTTTTAGAAGCTGTAAAATATTATCAAGTTTATGCCAGAATTAGTCCAAATACTAAATTAAGAATTGTTGAAGCTCTTCAAAGTAATGGTTATGTTGTTGCCATGACTGGAGATGGTGTTAATGATGCTCCAGCTATTCAAAAAGCTGATATTGGCATTGGTATGGGAATAACAGGAACAGAAGTTGTTAAAAAAGTAGCAGACTGTATTTTAATTGATGATAGTTTTTCAACAATTGTGGATGGTGTAGAAGAAGGAAGAAGAATAACATCAAATATTAAAAAAGTAATATTATATCTTCTTGCAGGTAATATTGTTGAGGTAATATTAGTATTTGTATCAATGATTCTAAATATGGAAATGTTTACAACATTACAGCTTTTATGGATTAACTTAGTAACAGATTCAATACCAGCGATAATGCTTGCTTTTGAAAAATCAGATAGTGATATCATGGAAAATAACCCCACTAATAAATCTAATACAACTTTCTTTACTCCGTTTTTAACGTCTAAAATAGTTATCGGTGCTCTATTTAAATCTATAATTATGATAATATTATTTATCTATTATGCTAAAACTTATGATGCCAATACTGCTGGTTCGCTAATGTTTATGTATTTAGTATTAAATGAATTGCTTTTTGCATTCTCATGCAGAAATTTAAAAAAATCGGTTTTAAACAAAAGAATCTTTGATAATAAAAGATTAACGCTTGGAGTATTTTCCTTACTTTTAGTACAATTAATTATATTTTTAACCCCATTATCAAAATATTTTATAGTGGAAAACTTAAATATAACAATTGTTGTGATAACATTAGGAATTTGTTTTATTGCTTTTGTAGTCGGAGAGCTAGTAAAACCAATATACACAAAATTATTTAAAGATTATACGGAGGAAAAATGAAAGAAAATAACGAATTAACATTTATATTAACTGCAGGAATTTTGGTTTTAGTAGTATTTACTGCAGTAATAATTTATAATCTAATGCCTCAGAATGCCGAAAGTAACTCATATTATGTTAAAGTGAATGAGGAAATGAGTGCCAAAATTGAGGCACTAGAGATTAAAAATAGCAAACTTAATATTGTAACATCCGGTGATGCCCTAAAGTACTGCGTTAAATCAACTAGAAGTACACCAGCAAATAATTCAATTTGTTGGAAAAATATTAGTAATAACGAAGCCTCAATATCAATTTATGAATATAAAAAATATTATATTTGGATAATGGACGAAAAAGGACAAATAAGTAGTCCGATGAGTATAAATACGAATAAGGCTAATTAAAATGGAAACTTTATGTAAGTTAAAAGATATTATGGATGTTTTAAACGAGGAAGGATACTTTTGTTTAGGACATGGGACAGGAAGAAGTAATGATAGTAAAGAAGTAGTAAAATCAATTTTTGAAAATGGCCTTAGAACTAAGGATAATAGTCTTTTCTATACAAGTATTGGTTTAGATACTAGTGATTTTGATAATTTAGAAACAAAACTAAATAATTGGGAACATTGTGAATCTAAAAAAATAATTCTAATAAGAATACCAATTGAATTTATAAATGTAATCGGAGATACCGCAGATTTAAACGGTGAAAGATATGGCGCATTTATGATTGAAAAAGCAGAAAACGGAAAGATAAGAAACTACGTAGATTCCAAATTTATAGTTGGATGTTACGATGCAAATACTCAAGAATTTGAATGCAATGATAAATTTGAGCGTGTATTAAGAAAAGAAACATTAGAAACCTTGCAAAAACAATATAAAGAAGCACTAGAAAAAACAAAAGATAGGTTACAAAGAATTGATGAAATGGCTAATAATATGATAGGAAATCAACCAATAAAAGCCGAAGTAAATCCTATTTATGATACATCATTGTTAGATAATTTTGATTTTGATGATGAAATAGAATGGGATATGCCAAGTACTGGCCCAAAATTATGAAATAAATAAACAGGTTAATTGACAACTAGACACTTATTTACTATAATACTTTTCAAGAAAATTTTTTCTTTTACATACAAGTCTTATTTATAAGGGGGCTAATTATGTCAAAAATATCAAATTGTTTATTAATGCTTGAATATTTAGAAAATGGTAGAAAATACAATATAAAGGAACTAGCAGAAAAACTTGAAGTATCCGAAAGAATGGTTAGAAGTTACAAGGAAGAACTTGAAAAAGCAGGAATATTTATAGATAGCATCATGGGACCTTATGGGGGTTATGTTTTAAATCAAAGTATTAAAATTCCTTTACGCAAATTTTCTAAAGAAGATTATGAATTTTTAAAAAGACTAGAAGTTAATGAAGAAGATAAGGAAAAGTTACAAATAATAGCTGATAAAGTTCATGGAATCTATTTTGAATCTCAAAACGGAAATATTGAATTAAAAGATGATATTAAAAATTATTATAATATATTAAATAAGGCTATAAAAGAAAAAAGAAAAGTAAAAATAAATTATTATTCATTTACCGATGGAAATTTAAATAGAATTATAAGGCCATATGATTTATTTTTATATAATTCTGGATGGGGATGTGCAGCCTTTTGTGAACTTCGTCAAGATTTAAGAAATTTTGAACTTAAAAGAATAAATAAAATGGAGCTTTTAGATGAAACTTTTTAAGTAGACCAAATACTTCCTCTTTAAGTGATATAAATTACTTAAGGAGGATTTTTTATGGAAAAGAATATGAACGAAAATTTCAAAAAATTGAATAATAGGGTTGTTGATAGTTTAAATGATACCGACTTAGAAAAATTAAATTATTTACTAAGTAAAATTGAAGACCCAACATTAGTATCGGGGGTAGGTGGTTCTAGTATTGTTGCTACGTTTGCATCAAAAATATTACTTATGAAAAATATGATTATAACAAAATGTGTAGAACCAAGGGATTTAAAATATTTTAAAGAGTTTATGAACGGCTATAAAAATATTTTGGCATGTAGTTACTCTGGAGCAAACTTTGGTGTTGACTTAGCTTTCGATAACAATCTAAGACATTATTTGTTATCTAGTAAGGAAAATAATGAAAACGGTATAATTAGTTTAAATTATGTTTGTAAGGATCCTGAAAAAAGTTTTATATCTTTAGCAGCAACATTAATACCATGTGCAATATTATTAAATTATTATTTGGATAATGATTATCAAAGAATAATTGATAGTACAAAAGAATATGATTATAATTTTGATGTAAATTGTGATGCTTTTGAAATATTTACAGGATTTGAAACATTATCAGCAAGCAAATATTTAGAATCTACGATGGTTGAAGCTGGTATTGGTATTCCTGTAATTCATGATAAGTATTCATATTGTCATGGTAGAAGTACATTATCAAAAACTTACAATAATATAGCAATATATTTTAATTTAGGTACAGACTTAGATAAACTATTATTAAGTGAATTAACTAAATACTATAAAGAAGTAATTGTATTAGATAGCAAGCCAACGCTTTTATCGGAGTATAACTTATTAGTAAAGTGCATGTATCTAACAAAATACATTGCCTCTCAAAAAGAAAAGAATTTATCAGGTGTAGATTATAATCCAATTGTAAAAAAACTCTATAGATTTAATAAAGGCGTATGATAATAAGAAAACAACAAATTAGCACAAAAATTCATTATTTTTTCTTGACAAACATAAGCTAATAATGATATAGTATATTTGCATTTTGAAAAGACGGGTTCTGCTTAGGTAGAACCTAGTTTAAAACAATGTTCGATACACCAGGATGTGTGTTAATGGAAAGGAGCGAAAATAAATGCCTACGATCAATCAATTAGTAAAGAAAAATCGAAGCAAAAAAACAAGAAAGAGTAAAAGTCCAGTATTAAATGTTGGATTTAACACTCTAGAAAAGAAACAAACTGATGCAAAGAGTCCACAAAAAAGAGGAGTTTGTACTAAAGTTGGTACAAGAACACCTAAAAAACCGAACTCAGCATTAAGAAAATATGCTCGTGTTAGACTTTCTAATGGTAAAGAAATCGATGCTTATATTCCAGGAGAAGGACATAACTTACAAGAACACAGTGTTGTTTTAGTAAGAGGTGGCCGTGTTAAGGATTTAATCGGTGTTCGTTATCATATCGTAAGGGGTACACTTGATACTCACGGAGTTCAAGACCGTAAACAAGGACGTAGTAAATACGGAACTAAAAAAGACAAAAAATAATAGAATAGGAGGAAAATTAAATGCGTAAAAGACGTGCAGTTAAAAGAGATGTATTACCAGATCCTATATATAATTCAAAAGTAGTTACTAAATTAGTAAATCAAATTATGTTAGATGGTAAAAAAGGTACAGCTCAAAAGATATTATATGAAGCATTTGATATAGTTGCTGAAAAAACTGGAAAACCGGCTTTAGAAGTTTACAATGCGGCATTAGAAAATATCAAACCAGCTCTAGAAGTTAAATCTCGTAGAGTTGGGGGCTCAAATTATCAAGTTCCAATGGAAGTAAATGATGAAAGAGCTCAAACACTAGCTTTAAGATGGTTAGTTAATTATGCAAAATTAAGAAATGGAAAGGGAATGGCCATTAATCTTGCAAACGAAATCATAGATGCCTCAAATGGTACTGGTGGAGCTTGCAAAAAACGTGAAGACACTCATAGAATGGCAGAAGCAAATAAAGCATTTGCTCATTATAGATGGTAAGCACTATGGCTAGAGACGTTTCAATTGACAAATTAAGAAATATCGGTATCATGGCTCACATCGATGCTGGTAAAACAACTACTACAGAAAGAATTTTATTCTTAACTGGTATTACACACAAAATTGGAGAAACTCACGAAGGTGAATCTCAAATGGACTGGATGGAACAAGAAAAGGAAAGAGGTATTACAATTACTTCTGCCGCTACTACTTGTCACTGGAAAGGATATAGATTAAACATTATCGATACCCCAGGTCACGTAGACTTTACTATCGAAGTTCAAAGAAGTTTAAGAGTTCTAGATGGTGCTATAGCTCTAATCGATGCTCAAGCAGGTGTAGAACCTCAAACTGAAACTGTTTGGAGACAAGCAAATGAATATAAAGTACCAAGAATGATTTGTGCTAACAAAATGGAAAAGATGGGTGCTGATTTCTACTATTCATTAGATACAATTAAAAGTAGATTAGGTGCTAACGCTGCTCCTATTATGTTACCAATTGGTGCTGAACAATTTTATGAAGGTTACATCGATTTAGTTACTAAAAAAGCATACAAATATGATGGAACTGAAAAACAAGAAGTATCTGAAATGGAAATTCCAGCAGATATGGTACAAAAAACTGAAGAATATAGAACTAAATTAATTGAAGCAGTAGCTGATTTTGATGAAGACCTAATGATGAAATACCTAGATGGTGGAGAAATAACTGTTGATGAATTAAAGGCAGCTATCAGAAAAGCAACATTATCTGTAGGATTCTTCCCAGTTTTATGTGCTGATGCTCTAGGAGACAAAGGAACACGTGCTTTACTTGATGCTGTTATTGATTATTTACCAGCACCAACTGATATTGAAGCTATTGAATGTACTGATGCAAAAGGAAACGATGTATTAAGACATCCAAGTGATTCTGAACCATTTACAGCATTAGCATTTAAGATTATGACTGACCCATATGTTGGTAGACTTTCATTCTTCCGTGTTTACTCAGGTGTTTTAAAAGCAGGTTCATATGTTTTAAACTCTACTAAAGGAGAAAAAGAAAGAATTGGTCGTATTCTACAAATGCATGCAAACCAAAGAAAAGAAATTACAGAAGTATATGCAGGAGAAATTGCTGCAGCAGTTGGTTTAAAAAATACTACAACTGCAGATACATTATGTGATGAAAAGAACCCATGTATCATGAAGGGTATGGAATTCCCAGCTCCAGTTATTGATATAGCTATCGAACCAAAGAGTAAAAATGACCAAGATAAAATGGCTATTGCTATTCAAAAACTAGTTGAAGAAGACCCAACTTTAAGAGTTAAAACAGATACAGAAACTGGTCAAACTGTTCTATCAGGAATGGGTGAATTACACTTAGACATTATTGTTGACCGTATGCGTCGTGAATTTAATGTTGAATGTAATAAAGGTAAACCACAAGTTGCTTACCGTGAAACACTTACTCAAGCTGCGGAATGTGAAGGTAAATATATCAAACAATCAGGTGGACGTGGACAATACGGACATGTTTGGGTTAAGTTCGAACCAAATCCTGAAAAAGGATATGAATTCGTTGATGCTATCGTTGGTGGTGTAGTTCCTCGTGAATATATACCAGTAACAGATAAAGGATTACAAGAAGCTATGGCTGGTGGTATCCTTGCTGGTTATCCAATGGTAGATGTTAAAGCTACATTATTTGATGGATCATACCATGATGTAGACTCATCAGAAATGGCCTTCAAAATAGCTGCATCTATGGCTTTAAAAGAAGCTAAAAATAAATGTAAACCTGTACTTTTAGAACCAATTATGAAAGTTGAAGTAGTTGTTCCAGAAGAATATATGGGTAACGTTATGGGAGATTTAACTAGTAGACGTGGTAAACCACTTGGAAACGAATCTCGTGGAAATGCTTTATCAATTAATGCAATGGTTCCACTAGCTGAAATGTTTGGTTATGCTACAAGCTTACGTTCAAACTCTCAAGGACGTGGTAACTTCACAATGACTTTAGACCATTATGAAGAAGTTCCAAAAAATATTGCTGAAGAAATTATAAAGAAAAACAGCATAAATTAAGAATAATACTTGAAAAATCTTCAAGCATTAGATAAAATATAATAGTAATATAAGAAAAGGAGGAAATTATTATATGGCAAGAGAAAAATTCGATCGTTCAAAAGAACACGTTAATATTGGTACTATTGGACACGTTGACCATGGTAAAACAACATTAACTGCTGCGATCACAAAATACTTTGGAAAATTTGTTGATTATGCTGATATCGACAAAGCTCCAGAAGAAAGAGAAAGAGGTATAACTATCAACACTGCACATGTTGAATACGAAACTGAAAAACGTCACTATGCACACGTTGACTGTCCAGGACATGCTGACTATGTTAAAAACATGATCACTGGTGCTGCACAAATGGATGGAGCTATCCTAGTTGTATCTGCTGCAGATGGTCCTATGCCACAAACTAGAGAACACATTTTGTTATCTCGTCAAGTTGGTGTGCCTAAGATCGTGGTTTACATGAATAAATGTGACCAAGTTGATGATCCAGAATTACTAGACTTAGTAGAAATGGAAATCAGAGAATTATTAGGAGAATATGGATTTGATCCTGAATGTCCTATTATCCGTGGTAGTGCTTTAAAAGCTCTAGAAGGTGATGAAGCTGCTGCTCAAAGTATCCGTGACTTAATGGCTGCTGTTGATTCTTATATCGATGCTCCAGTTCGTGATACTGATAAACCATTCTTAATGAGTATTGAAGACGTTTTCACAATTTCAGGACGTGGAACAGTTGTTACTGGACGTGTTGAACGTGGACAATTAAAACTTAACGACGAAGTTGAAATCGTTGGTCTAAGACCTACAACTAAAACAGTTGTTACTGGTATTGAAATGTTTAGAAAATCTCTAGATTTTGCTCAAGCTGGTGACAATGCTGGATGCTTACTTCGTGGTGTTGCTCGTGATGGCGTTGAACGTGGACAAGTTTTAGCTAAACCAGGAAGCGTTACACCTCATACAAAATTCAAAGCAAGCGTATACGTTCTATCTAAAGAAGAAGGAGGACGTCATACACCATTCTTCTCAAATTACCGTCCACAATTCTATTTCAGAACTACAGACGTAACAGGTGTTATTGAATTACCTGAAGGAGTAGAAATGGTAATGCCTGGAGATAATGTTGACATGACTGTTGAACTTATCGCTCCAGTTGCTCTAGAAAACGGAACTAAATTCTCTATCCGTGAAGGTGGAAGAACTGTTGGTGCCGGAGTTGTATCTGAAATTCTTAAATAATTGATGATATAAAATTAAAACAGTCTCTCTTGCAGAGATTGTTTTTTAATGGAAATTTAAAAAATAATGTATTTTAATAAAATAACAACAAAATATGGTAATTAAAAAAATTATTTGTTATAATACATTAGGAGGTTTTATATGAGTCCTATAAAATTATTTAAAAGAAAAACTACTATTGATGAATTATTAACAATTGATGATTTGAAAGACAGAAACATAAAATTGGGTTCAATAACAATGAAGGACAAAAAAAACGTTAAGGTTCTTTTTGTTGATGATGAAGGATATGATACCGAATTACTCAAAAATTTAGGATACCTTGATGTTCAAAAACTATATAAATATGATAAAATGGATGACTTTGAAAAGTATGATATAATCTTTTGCGATATAAATGGGATCGCTAAAGATTTAGATCCAGTTTACCAAGGGGCTGCGTTAGCAAAATTAATTAAACAAACATACCCAGAGAAAATTGTTGTTATATTTAGTGCAAAGGAACAATTTTTAACTTTTAATAAATATTATGATTTTGTTGATGATGTAATATTTAAAAATTTACCACCAGCGGAGTTAGCTAGTAAAATTGACCAATATATCAATAAAATGATTAACCCTATTGATTTTTGGAATAATATTAAAAATCAACTACTCAAACAAGGGATTAGAGTTAAAGATATTTCACGCTTAGAACATTATTATGTTAAGTCCATTATTGATAAAAAATCATATATAAGTAATATTGAAGAACTTGGAAAAGAAGAAATTCTTTCAACAGCAACAACAATAATAAATGCTATTACTGCTGCCATTCAATTATATGTGACGGTGAAAAATTAATATGAGAAGTATAGTAACGTATGACAAGAGTGAAAAAAATCTTTATTGTGACAATCCTAAATTAATACCAAATTTCTGTAAAAAGTGTATCAACGATCCCTCCAAAAAATGCAAAAAATTTTATGATGAGTTATTAACAAAAGAGCAAGCTGGATTTTACCAATGTCCATATAAATTTGGAACATATTATGTTAGAAATAATATATATACATCTCTAATAGTCAAAGATGATGCCTATTCTAAATTAAAAAAAACATTGAAAATTAGTGGACAAAAAATAACGGATTTTCCACAATATACAAGAGCTGAATTATTTGATTTAATTTATGATTTTGATTCTTTAATAATGGATAACGTCTCTTTAAGGGATTGTATGCATGATTTAAGGAATATTGGAAGTTTTTTTAATGCAATGTCTGAACAAGTGAAAAATAAGTACTCAGATTTAGTGGAAAATGATGATGTTGTTAAAGCATTGACTTCTTTATATGACTTAGTTAATTATAGAATTAATATTTTAAATGGAACGAGAAATACAGATAATAAGAGAATAAAACAAAAGATGTATCCTCTAATAAAGAAACTTACAATTATGCTTTCTTATCAGGCTAGGAAGAAGGATTTAAGATTTATAATAGATTCTACACAAGAAAAATATGTAGATTTATCTAATAATATATATTTAGCGATGTTTATTCTATTAGAAAATGCTGTAAAACATTCCATATCAAATAATGAAATAAAAATAGATTTTGAGGAAACGGATGAATTTTTAGAAGTTATAATAAAAAACACCGGAGCAATAATAGAAACAGATGAATTAGATAAACTTATAATTAGAGGTTATAGAGGCAAAAATACAACTACTAAAGGGACAGGCATAGGTCTATCATTAGCGAAAGAAATTTTTGAGCAGCACAACTGTCCTTTTGAAATAAAAATATGCACTAAAAATAAACTAGAATCATTATTTGTGGTCTCAATAAAATTTAAATATTCAGAAATATAAAAAAGTATAGTTTCTATTTTAAAATTTAAATAAGTTATTATCAAAAAATGATATTTGTTTTCCAAAGTAGTAATAGATATTATATTTTTGTGAAAAAATAAAAACTAATGGAACTAAAAAACAAAAAAATATAATTATTAATCTCTGGTCTGCAGCATTTACTTGAACAAAAAACAAACACTAACCATTTGTTGTTTGTTTTTTATTTATTAAATTCTTTAGCTAAAGCACCACTTTTAAGTAATTTATCATATAACTTTTCATCTATAACCAAATCAAATTCTCCAATATATTCATAAACATCTGGATTAAATCCCATTTTAAATCTATTTAATCCATAATAATGATTTTCTTTAGATAAATCTGCAGTTATACCATTTAAATCTAAATATTTAAAATTTTGTTGATAATATTTTATTAAGGCATAATACAAAAAGTAATTTGGACTAAATCTAGCCATAGCCTTATTAAATCCACTAATTTGTATAATTACTCTATTTTGATGTTTAATTACTAAAGCCCCAGCAACATACGTTTCTAATCCCGTATTTAAATTTTTAGAAGCTTCTGCTATATCATTTTTATAAGATAAAAGTGCTTTATCAGAATTCATTTTAGCATTTATAACATTGGTATTACTATTAGTTATTAATTTGTTGTTAAGTTCTGAATTTCTTCTTAATTCAAAATTATAAGCATTTTGAGCATTTATTAAAAAGTTTTTATAGTCAACTTTTACTAACATTAAATCAACATCAGCAGTTTTACTAAAAACATTATAAAAATCATTATAATAATATTCATCTCTATTAATTTTGTTTTTTATAAATTTATAAAATATATTTAACTTATCCGGAGTGGCCTTTTCTAAAACTAATCCTTTTCTTAATCCTTTTTTTACTTTATTTCTGGTATTTTTAGATAAATTATCATAACCATAACCATCTAGTTTTATAATAGCATTAACTCGAGGAAGTAAAGATTCAAAATTCATATTGCTTTTAAGTTTTTTATAACCAAATTTAGTTAATGAATCGATAACTTTATAATTTTCATTATATTCAAAATTCATAGTATTTTTGTTTAATTTTGCAATAGCAATTTCTGGATTTATTTTTATAAAAGCAAAATTTCTTTTTTTATAATACTCTTTTATTTTCTTTGTAAAGTCTTCAAGTAAATATTCATTGGAATAATCTATTAAAAAACCACGTGGAGAGTAACCAAAATAAGCATTGCCTATTTTTTTATAAAGAATTAAGGCAGCTCCAACAATTTCATCAGCTCCATAAGAGATAAATTCGTATTCATAACCTTCTTCAGCTTTAAGTAAAGCATAATTAACAGATTCATGAAAATTTCCAATAAAATGTGTATTAGCAAAATTTTTAAATTCATCAATAGACATTTCTCTTATAAACATATAATTACCTCCTTCGTATAAAGTAAGACAACATTATACCATAAAATGCTGTTAAAATCCATAAAAATGTTGCTTAAAATTAATTTGTTGTGTATAATATAATTAGGTGATAAAAATGGCAAGTAGTTTTAAAAACAGTATTGAAAACATGTATAAAAGAATGATAATTTATTCTATTTTAACATCAATACTAACCGTAGCAGCAGGAGTTGTACTTCTACTAGTACCTGAACTTACAAATAAAGTAGTAGGAATAATTGCTGGAGTTATATTCTTAATCGAAGGAATTAATTCAATTTATAAGTACTTCCATCGTGAAGGAGCAAAACTTTATAATTTAAGCTTAGTATTCGGAGTACTTTATGCAGTACTAGGTGTAGTAATTATAATTTATCCATTTACAGTAGTGGAATTTGTAACTGTATGTCTTGGCCTTTATATGATTATTAATGGAGCAAGTAAAGTAAATTATGCATTATGGTTAAAAAGAGGAAATGAAGATTCTTGGTTAATCACATTAGCAACAGGAATTTTAGTTGCAATCGTAGGTGTTCTTGTAATATTTAATCCATTTGCAAGTTTAACCATAACTAAATTAGCTGGAGCATTCCTAATTATAACTGGTATTTTAGATTTTATGGATACAATTTTATTTAAAAATAGAAGTAAAGAAATAATGGAAATATTTTGGTAAAAAAAAGTAAACTTTAAAGTAAAACTAGCATGTTTTACTTTTTAATTTGTTAAAATTTTGCTATACTAAAAATAGGAAGAAGGGGATAAAATGTTAATTAAAGACATTCATGCTAGAGAAATACTAGATAGCAGAGGAAATCCAACTATTGAAGTTGATATGACACTAGATAATGGAATAAGTGCAACGGCATCAGTTCCAAGTGGAGCATCAACCGGTTCCAGAGAAGCCCTAGAACTACGAGATAAAGATCCAAATAGATACGAAGGAAAAGGCGTTTTAAGTGCAGTTGATAATGTAAATAATATAATAAAACCAGCATTATTAGGTAAAAAGGCTGATCAATTAAGCGTGGATAACTTTTTAATAGAATTAGATGGAACTGAAAATAAAAGTAAACTTGGAGCTAATGCCATTTTAGGAGTATCACTTGCTTGTTTAAAATGTTTAGCTAAATCAAATAATAAAGAATTATATGAATATGTATCAAATAAAAGTGTATCAATGCCTATTCCAATGATTAATATCATAAATGGTGGAGCCCATGCCGTAAATAATATCGACATCCAAGAATTTATGATAATGCCAGTTATGAAAAGTATTAAAGAAAGAGTAAGAGCAGCATCTGAAGTCTTTCATGCCTTAAAAAAACTATTAAGTGTTAATGGTTTTGCAGTAGGGGTCGGAGATGAAGGTGGATTTGCCCCAAATCTAAATAGTAACTCTATGGCACTAGACTTTATCGTGGAAGCAATAAAGAAAGCTGGCTATAAACCTGGTGAAGATGTTTTTATAGCATTAGATGTTGCAGCTAGTGAACTTTATAATAAAGAAACTAACACATATAAACTTGATGGAAGAAATTTAACTAGTGAAGAGCTTATGAATTACTATGTAAAATTAATAAATTCATATCCAATTTTAAGTATTGAAGATCCATTCTTTGAAGATGATTTTGAAACACTTGCAAAATTTACACAATTAGTTGGAAATCGTATTATGATTGTAGGTGATGACTATTTTGTAACTAATGAAAAATATTTAGAAAAAGGAATAAATTTGCATGCTGGTAATGCTATTTTACTTAAGGCTAACCAAATAGGTACAGTAAGTGAAATGATTAAAACAATAATGCTTGCTAAGAAAAATAATTATAAAACAATTATATCTCACAGAAGTGGTGAAACGGAAGATACATTTATAGCAGATTTAGCAGTTGGACTTGCCATTCCATTTATTAAAACAGGTTCAATGTGTCGTGGAGAACGAATTGCCAAATATAACAGACTAATGAGAATTGAAGAAAAATTAAAAAGAGACTAGTTATTTAGTCTTTTTTATTTTATAATAATAATGGTGATAATATGAAAAAAATCGTAGATGGCAATAATGCTTGTAGTAAGATTGCATATTACTTCAGTGAAGTATGCAGTATTTATCCAATAACACCATCAAGTCCGATGGCCTCAAATATAGATGCTTTAACAAGCACTAATTTGCTTAATATATTTAATGATAAACCAAGAGTTTTGGAAATGGAATCAGAAGCTGGAGCAGCTGGAGCCTTACATGGAGCACTTTTATCAGGCTCTTTAGCATCAACATTTACAGCTAGTCAAGGGCTTTTATTGATGATACCTAATATGTATAAAATAGCGGGAGAAATGTTACCAGCCGTAATTCATGTTGCAGCCAGAAGTCTTGCAACTCATGCTTTATCAATATTCGGAGATCATCAAGACATTTATGCAACCCGTGCTACAGGATTTTGTATTCTTGCATCATCTAGTGTATTTGATGCTCAAAATCTAGCTGCCGTAGCTCATTTATCTGCCATAAAAGGAAGCCTTCCATTTGTGCATTTTTTTGACGGTTTTAGAACTAGTCATGAGTTAAATACTATTGAAGAATTACCTGAAGATAAACTTTTATCACTTGTGGATCATGATGCAATAAATAAATTTAAAGATAGATGTTTAAATGTTGGTAAGAAATATCAATATGGAATGGCTCAAAATGAAGATATTTATTTTCAATGCATGGAAGCAAGAAATAAATATTATGATGCTATGTCTGATGTTGTAAATGATTATATGAAAAAGATTAATGACATAATGAAAACAGATTATAAACCATTTAATTATTATGGGGCAAGTGATGCCCAAAATATAATTGTTGCTATGGGGAGTGTAACAGACACTATCAAAGAAGTGGTAAAAAAGTTAGACAATGTTGGTTTAATTGAAGTTCATTTATATCGTCCATTTAGTAAAGAATATTTCTTAAATGTTTTACCAAAGTCCGTTAAAAATATTGCAGTTTTAGATAGAACAAAAGAAGCTGGATCAACCGGAGAACCTTTATACCTAGATGTATGTAGTATTTTAAAGAATAAAAATATCAATATATACGGAGGAAGATTTGGTTTATCAAGTAAAAATACAACACCAGATGAAATTTATAGTGTTTATAAAATGCTTGAAGAAAGTCCAAAGGAAAATTTTACAATAGGTATAAATGATGATGTAACAAATTTAAGCCTAAAAGAAGAACATATAGAAATTGAAAATAATAATAAAGAAATAAAAGTCGTAGGTTTTGGCAGTGATGGTATGGTAAGTGCCAGTAAAGATTTACTAAAGATATTACATGCTAAGAAAGATTTGTATGTTCAAGGATATTTTGAATATGATTCTAAAAAAAGTGGCGGAGTAACAATATCTCATTTAAGATATGGAAGTGATAAAATAAATGAACCATACTATGTAACTCATCCAGAAATAGCTGTAGTTACTAAAGATATTTATTTTAGAATGTTTGATATAATAAGAAATTTAAAAGAAAATGGAACATTACTTATTAACACTATTAAAAATGAAGAAGAATTATTAAAATTATTACCTACTAAAGTTAAGAATACAATCTTTAAGAAAAATATTAAAGTATATTATATAGATGCTGAAAATATAGCAAGTAAAAATAATTTAAAAGGTAAAATCAGTAAAATAATGGAAGTACTAATTCTTAACTTATTACATGTTGAAGATGCTACATCTATGCTTGAAGAATCAATTAAAAAGACATTCGCTACAAAAGGTGAAGATATAGTTAATAACAACATTTTAGCAATGCATGAAGCTTTATCAAATTTAAAAGAACTTAAAGTTACTCATGAATATGATGAAACAATAAGCATTGTCGATGATAGTGTAATAAATATGATTAATGAGCGAAGAGGTAATGAAATACCTGTTAGTATGTTAATGGATTATGCTTGTGGTCGTTTTCCTGGAGCAACTACTAACAATGAAAAGAGAAACATTTCTAATGTAGTTCCAAGATGGATTAAAGAAAACTGTATTGAATGTGGCATGTGTGCCTTAGCCTGTCCACATGCAGTAATCAGAGCTATAGCAAATGAAAATGATTCAGATGGTATCCCATTTATAGGAAAAGATAGTTTAAAATATTCTATTAAAATTAGTGAAAAAGATTGTACAGGATGTGGAGTATGTGAAAGCGTATGTCCTGGTAAAATGGGTAAAAAAGCCTTAGAGATGGTGGAAAAAACTGATAAAATTGGTATTGATTTTGATAGTATAAAAAGTGTTAATCCTCTACCTAAAACAACAATTAAAGGTGTAGCTTTAGAGCGTCCACTATTTGCATACTCTGGTGCATGTGCAGGATGTGGAGAAACCCCATATATTAAGATGCTAACTCAAATACTCGGAGAAAAATTAGTAATTGCCAATGCTACGGGTTGCTCAAGCATTTATGGTGGCTCAACCCCATCAACACCATATAGCATTCCATGGGCAAATTCTTTATTCGAAGATAATGCAGAATTTGCCTTAGGTATTCATATTTCTTACAAACAAAAAAGAGATAGAATAAAACACATAATGGAAGAAACTATAAACTCTGTTGATGAAGATATTAAAGAATTATTCACAAAATGGTTAGAAAATGAAAATGATTTTGCAATAACTAAGGATATTAAAGAAAAATTAGAAGATAAATTAATTCCAAAAGAATTAAAAGATTTAATTGATTATGTTCCTGCTAGAACTATCTGGGCAATTGGTGGAGATGGTTGGGCATATGATATTGGTTATGGTGGTCTAGATCATGTTCTTCACTCAAATGAAAATATTAAAATATTAGTTTTAGATACGGAAGTATATTCGAATACTGGAGGACAAGCAAGTAAATCAACAAAACTTGGAGCAGTTGCAGAATTTGCTAACTTTGGTAAACGAACAATCAAAAAAGATTTATTTAAGATAGCATCATGTATCCCAAATTGCTATGTAGCATCAATTTCTCTCGGGGCTAATATGATGCAAGCAATTAAAGCTTTTAATGAAGCTGAAGCACATGATGGTCCAGCAATCATAATTGCTTATTCACCATGTATTGAACATGGTATAAAAACTGGTATGACTACATCAAGTGAAGAACAAAAACTAGCGGTAGAATGCGGTTATACAATTCTTATGAGATATGATGGAAATTATCATATTGATTCAAAAGAACCAGATTTTAATAAATATGAAACATTCTTAGATAACGAAGTTAGATTTAATGCTTTAAAAATTAAAAATAAAGAATTTGCATCAAAAATACTTGAAGAACAAAAAGAAAATGCAATAAAGAGATATGAATATTATAAGAAAGTAAGTGAGTAATCACTTATTTTTTTGTATAAAAAAAGCGGAGACTCCCGAAGGAATCTCCTAAAAGAATAAAAAGGGGTTGACTAGTGTGATACTAGCACCAATTCGCCTTCTTTAAGTGAATTGGTGATTACTATCTTAATCGAAAAAGTGTAATTTGTCAAGCGATTTTTAAAAATTTCTGATATAATATTTACGGAGGTTAAAATGAACTTAGAATTATTACCAAAAGTAGGCCCAAAAACTATAAATATATTAAATAGAATTAATATAAATACAGTTGAAGATTTATTAACATATTATCCATATCGTTATAATATTATTAAATTTATAAATATTGAAGATGCTGATGATACAATGACTTATTATATTAAAGCTAAAATTTTAAGTGTGCCAAAAGTATCATATATAAAAAGAAATTTTAATAAATTAGATTTTTTTGCAACAAATAATGATCATGAATTTAAAGTTACTATATTTAATAGATCATTTTTAAAAAGAAATCTAACTGTGGATAAAGAAATAGTGATAATTGGTAAATATTCTAAAATAAAAAATGTATTTACTGCCAATGATATTAAATTTAATGTTGATGAAGAAAGAATTGAACCTATTTATCATTTAACCGAAGGCATTAAAAATTCAGGTTTAGAAAATATTATAAATAGTGCTTTATCAACTAAAATATCTTTAAGTGATAATATACCAAATTATTTAAATGAAAAGTATAAACTATTAACAAAGAATGATGCCATAAGAAAAATACATCAACCCAAAACTATCAACGATATAAAACAAAGTGAATTAAAACTTATTTACGAAGAGTTATTTACATATATGTTTAAAATTAATTATTTAAAAGGTATAAATAAAATATCTAAAGGACTTCCCAAAGAATTTAATGACAATGATATCCAAGATTTTTTGTCGAGTCTAAATTTTTTATTAACTAAAGATCAATTATCAACTATTGAAGATATTTTAAAAGATATGAAAGAAAGCAAAAGGATGAATAGGTTAGTACTCGGAGATGTTGGTTCGGGAAAAACCATCGTAGCAATTGTTGCCATTTTAGCAAACTTTCTATCTGGATATCAATCCACATTTATGGCACCAACTGAAATTTTAGCCAAACAACATTATGAGTCTATTAAAGAATATTTTAAAGAATATAATATTAACATTAGTCTATTAACAGGAAATATTACCAAAAAACAAAAAGAAAATATTTATAATCAAATAACAAATGGAGAAATAGATTTAGTTATAGGTACACATGCTTTATTAAATGATAATTTAAATTTTAAAAATTTAGGGCTAGTAATTACCGATGAACAACATAGATTCGGAGTAAACCAAAGAAACTTATTACAAAATAAAGGGTTAAATGGCGAAGCAGATGTATTATATTTATCAGCAACACCAATACCTAGAACTTACGCATTAACTATTTATGGTGACTTAGATTTATCGCAAATAAAGACTAAACCAAATATTAGAAAAGAAATAATAACTAAAATAGCAGATGAAAAAAACATTAAAGAAGTATTATTAAAAATGTATGAAGAATTAAAACTTAATCATCAAATATTTGTTGTTTCTCCATTAATAGAACAAAATGATGAACTAAATTTAAATAGCGTAATGGAACTAAAAGAAAAATTAAATAAAGCTTTCAATAATAAAGTAAGAATCGAAATATTACATGGAAAATTAAAACAAAAAGAAAAAGATGAATTAATGAAAGGGTTTGCAGAAAATAAAATAAATATTTTAATATCTACGACAGTTATTGAAGTTGGTATTGATATTCCCAATGCAACAATGATGGTTATATATAATGCCGAAAGATTTGGGCTAGCAACACTTCACCAACTACGTGGTAGAGTAGGAAGAAGTGGTATTCAAAGTTATTGTTATTTAGTAACTAATTCTTTTAACAATGAAAGACTAAAAGTAATGGAAGAATCATCTGATGGCTTCTATATTGCAGAAAAGGACTTTGAACAAAGGGGACAAGGTGATTTGTTCGGGGTTAAACAAAGTGGAGATATGTCATTTAAAATTGCTAATCTAAAAAGAGATTTTAATATATTATCTCAAGCTAATATTGATGCTAAAGAATTTTTAGATAATAAATCTTATCTAAATTATGAATATTATACTAAAATTATAAAAGAAATAGATTTCTTAGATTAACAAAAAGAGCTTACCTAGATGTAAACTCTTCTTTTGCTTTTAAATTATCTTTAACATAAATCCAATATCTATATTCCATAATACCTTCATGCATAGATGGTACTAATGTATCAGACTTTCCAATAAACTTATTCATAGTTCTTTTAGATGCTATATTATTTTCACGACATGTAACTAAAGCATTTTCAATTCCCAGTTTATCAAATTCATTTAATAATAAATCTAACAAAGTGGTAGCATATCCTTTTTTTCTTTCACTAGGTCTAATGGCATAGCCAACATTTCCTCCGATTTCAAATAATTTCCCTTTAAGTTCATGTCTTACATTTGCTGCACCATATATTTTTCCAAATTCATCGGTTAAAACATATGAAGTTTGATTAGCCCAATTTGGATTAGTATCACTAATATGTTTGTTTTTTTCTAATGAATTAAAAAACTCTTCAAAAGAATGATCTAATATGTTTTGAAAATTATTTATTCCTTCAAAAGGATATTCATCATTTGCATTTTGAAATTCCTTTGCCATACTTTCTAATTCTTGTTTATCATTTTTAGTTATTTCCCTTACTAAAAAACTCATATTATCACTTCCTTACATTTAGTTATTAATATGATATCATATTAAATGAGATTATGAAAGAATCAATTTAGTTTATTAAATAATTTTTATAATAATTATTTTTTAGCTGTACATTTATATATTAAAAACGGAGCCTTTCGGCTCCTTCAGGGGGTTTTGGTTGATCTCTTCACATTGAGATTCGTAAGAGAGATCAGGTTATTAGCATGACTTGTATCATGCTAGTATAATCTTAATATTTTTTTTAAAGTTTGTCAATAAGTTTTTCTTAATTTGACAAATATTTCATCTAATAATATAATTTGCTTGTAAAGACAATTGATAAAGTCAATATAAAAAAATATGAAAGGAAATAAATTATTATAGTGAATATAAAAATATAATTTCACAATAATAATAACTCATGAAAAATGATATTAAATATAAGTGGAAGAACAGATATCGTAGCATTTTACGAAAAATGGTTAATTAAAAGAGTAGAAGCAGGTTTTGTGGATGTAAGAAATCCTTTTAATCCTAAGTTAGTAAATAGAATTAATTTTTCAGATGTTGATTTAATTTTATTTTGTACTAAAAATCCAATACCAATATTAAATGATTTAAACAAAATTAAAATTCCATATTTATTTCAAATAACAATAACACCATATAAAAGAGATATTGAACCAAACGTTCCTTCAAAAAAAGAAGTTATTGAAGTTGTAAAAAAAATATCACAAGCAATTGGCAAAGAAAACGTTTCTGTAAGATACGATCCAATATTCTTAAGTGAAAAATATAACATTACTTATCATATTAAAGCATTTAAAAAATTGTGTATGTTACTAAATGGATATGTAGAAACTATAATTGTGTCATTTCTAGATGAATATAAAAATGTTTTAAAGAACAAAAATGTGTTACAGTATCGTAAATTTACAGAAGAAGATTATAAAATAATTGGAAAAAATTTTAGTAAAATAGCAAAACTCAACAAAATGAAAGTTCAAACTTGTTTTGAAGATCGAAATCTTACAGAATATGGTTTTACAAAAGGGGAATGTTTATCACATGAACTTGCATATAGATTAACAGGTAAAAAGTATAAAAGTTGGAAAGCAAGAAAATGTAACTGTGTAGAGATGGTTGACATTGGTGTATATAATTCCTGTAAACATTTTTGTAAATATTGTTATGCTAACTATGATGAAAAGATAGTTAATAATAATTTTAAAAATCATGATGTAAATTCTTCACTACTCATAGGAAATGTAAAGAATGATGATATTATAAAAACAAGAAAATAATAAAATGCACTTAAAAGTTGATAGAATAATTAGATAATTTATAATATAATTATTTTGTAAAAAGAAGGCGTATTTATGAAATTTGGTGAAAACTTAAAAAATATTAGAAAGTCAAAAAATATATCTCAAGAATATCTAGCAGAAAAACTTGGAGTATCAAGACAAAGCGTTTCAAAGTGGGAAACCGGAGAAAATTTTCCAAGTATGAATAATATAATGTGTCTTTGTGAAATATTTAAATGTAAAATCAATGATTTGGTACATGAAGACTTTACAGATATAGAATCTTTAGATAGTGAAATAAAAGAAAGTGTAGTTAAATTTAAAAAAGAAAAGCAAATAAAAGTGAAGTTAATAAGCAAAATTATATATATAATGGCAAATATAGTAAATAAGATATTTATTGGTGTAGCTGTTTTAATAAGCATAATGATCTTAGCTTTGCCATTCATAGGTAAATCTGCCAGAATTAGTGGAACAGACCTACTAATATCTAATGTCAAAGTTGCAAGTATTACAACATATGGAGAACTAGCTTATGAATATATAAATAATCATTCTTTTGATGAAATAATATTCCATGCCGAAATACTACTAGTTGGAAGTTTAATTAGCATAGTATGTATAGCTAAAGTATTTGAAAATTTGTATAAATTGTTCTTTAATATTCATAATGGAGATACTCCATTTACTTTAGATAACATTAATCGTATTAAAAAAATATCATTCTTTATAATATTTTATATTGTATTTAGTTTTATATATGGGGTAATGTGTAGTATACTAATGGAATTAAATCTAGGAGCTGAATTAGAACTAACAGATATAGTCTACGCATTAATTATTTATAGTATTTCCTTTATATTTGAATATGGATATGAACTTCAAATAGATAGTAAAGGCAAAATGTATGAAAATTAATTTGACAAATGTACTCATTAAGTGTTAAAATATAGCTCAAAACGGGGCTTTAAAATGGATGTTAATACATTTTTCTTACTTTATGGAGGTATTAAAGCATATACAATGTTTTTATCTGATTGTTTTATGGGGAACTCTAAAGTAAGTGATTTCATATTAAAAGAAGATTATTTTTACATGGCTAAATTCAGTTTAGCAATGTGTAGTTTATTTGTTGTTAAGGAAGAATTAATCGAAGGGTCAAAAAACAATTTTATTTGTAAAACCATTGATGAAGGAATCTTAAATTGTGTTAAAGAAGTTGCCGTTCAAACAAAAGATGGTTTTGAAATTGATGGAGTAATATTTAAAAATCCAGAAGAAATTGTTGGTTTAATTAGAAATAAACTAGCACATGGAGAATTTATTATAGATTTAGAAAACAAGAAAATTTCATTTAAACTTGAAAATTGTATGATGTCACTTGGAATGTCAAGTGTTATTAACATGATTTCTAAATCCATAGATTGTTATTATTTAAACTCATCTAATACCGAATATAAAAATGATATTGTGATAATGAATAAGCCTGATAAAAATAGAACTAAGTCATTAAAAACTAAAAGTGAAATAAAAGGTTTTTTAAGAACATTTAGTAAAATGAGCTTTAGTTTTGAAAAACATGATGGTGGAACTTTAAATGATGAAATAATTAAAATAGCTGATTTGGTTACCAGTGCTTATGAAGCAAATTCTTCTATAGGATTACTAGTGCAAGCTAAAGAGAAATTTGCTAATCAAGGTTACTCTTTTGATTGGAAAAAAACTCCCTTAAAAGAAGATTTAATCGAAGAAATAACTGATTATGTTTATTATAACTACCCTAAAAATATGCCTTATGAACATCAAATAAGATTTATGAAAAAAGATTTAGAGAGTAGACTTAATCCCAAAAAACATTTGGTAGAATCACTAAAAAAGAATATGATAATACTTCAAATTGCTTATGAAAATCAAACAGTTAATTATGGAAAAGTTCTTGAAGAATATAAAACCGTATGTAGTTATGATACAATTGGATTAGAAGAGTTAGCAACAACATCATTTGCTCTTTTTGAAGCCATATTCTCTTATGGTAATGATAAATTTTTAGAAAATAGTAATGAATATACATTTATACCAAGTGATGGTTTAGATTATAGCACTCTTGATTTAAGCCCTATAAATGTTTTATATATAAATAAGGATAACGGCATTAAAAATAGTATTTTAATAGAACTAGCAAGTAAGAAAAAGAAAATTACAGAAATGGATGCTAAAATTTCTAAAAATGAACAAAGTCTATTACAAGTAACTAAAAGCGGTAATTTAAAAGCTAAATCAATTTTACAAAGTAATTTAAAAAAATCATATCAAGAAAGAGATAAAATTTATGAAGAATTAAAAACTTTACTAATAAGATTAAATGAAATAAATCTTTATGAAAATTTTAATGAAAATCACTTAAGAAATAAGGCAATAATTAATGGTATAAGAAATAGTATTTCTCATGGCAATTATAAAATAAAAACCGTCGAAAACCGTATTGATAAAATAGTTTTTGAAGATATTTATGAAGGTGTTTTAACATTTAAATGTGAAGTTTCAATAACGGACTTTATCAACATGATTTATAGAAATGAAGAAGCAATTAAAGAATTTTTAAAAAAAGATGAAACGCTAAGAAGAATATTAATATAAAGTGGATAAAACCACTTTTTTTGTTAAGAATAAAAATGTGATAATCATGGTATTAAAAGATTTAATTA
>ERZ780148.743-NODE-743-length-25537-cov-11.502629_pt1 | contig 25537 bp, 30 predicted proteins | sample MGYA00510984_ERZ780148 | MGnify/ENA primary metagenome ERZ780148 (study PRJEB29588, sample SAMEA2160902) | human gut metagenome | biome: human gut; feature: human-associated habitat; material: faeces | place: Denmark | collected 2008/2010 ...
TAAGGGAAAGTCTGCCGGTTAACTCAAATTGAAGGAATTAAATGACTATCCCTAATGTAAGTATTCCTTTGTCGGATATTCTTTATATTGAAGCATTGGGTAACTATGTAAAAATTGTCCGGATATCGGGTGGTCATGTACTTACGCGTAGTAATTTGAAAGCAATCGCCGACTTGTTGCCTGACGAAGCTTTTCTTAGGATTCACCGTTCGTATGTGATAGCAGTTGGAAGAGTTGAACAGTTTACTAAGAATCAGGTGAAATTGACTGGAAAGGATGTTGTTTTGCCGATAGGAGATTGTTATGCAGCTCAGGTTATTGCAGTTTTGAGTGGCTCTGTTTAATACAAATATATTAAAAAAGCGGGAACAACATTGACCAGTAGTCGATGTGGTTCCCGTAATTTATGCAGTATAAAACTTGTTATGGTCTGTTCAGCCATTATTACTGAGTCTTATTTTTTGCGCTTGCTTCGTTTCGCCCAGCCTTCTTCTGCAAAGTCCGACTCTTCACCACGCAAAGGACGATTGTCATTTTGGAAGAACTGTTTCCAGTCATCTTTCTTCTTAGGACCACGTGCGGCGGTATAGCCTCGTTCTTCACGGCTAGGTTTATCTTTTTTCTTTTCTGCGGATTTGGTTTCTTTTTTCTTGGTTGTTTTTTCTTCTCTTACGCTTTCCTTACCACGCTTTTTGCCACTTTTATCGCTTTTTCCCGTATTTTCTCCAGCTATTTCTACAATAACCTTACGACCTTTGTTCAGGGTTACCTTATTCAGTGCTTTCATTACCATCGATGCCTGACTTTCTACAACTTCGAAGAAAGAGAAATTCTGCATGAGATCGATTCTACCGATCTGAATATGCTCTTTTTTCAGGTTGCGGTTTATCAGCTCAATGATCTGATTGGCATAGAAACCATCGGTCTTTCCTAAATTCAGGAACAGACGGGTATAGCCTTTTTCAGCCTTGCGTGCCACTTTTTCACGGTCGCTTCCACGATCTTTCCGTTCTTTAGCTTCATTGCTCTTTTCGTTGGCTTTAGGCTGTTCTATTTCCGGAGCATTTTTATAGTATTCCAAGAAGCGGTTAAACTCCATAGATACCACTCGCTTAATCAGGTCTTCCTTGCTTAACCATTCCAGTTTTCGGTAGATTCCTGGTAGAAAAGCTTCTATTTCGTCTTCGTTAACCTTGACTTTTTCGATGTCATCAATTACCTTGATAAGCTGTTGTTCGCAAATCTCTTTTCCGCTAGGCAGTGTGCTTATTGTAAATTTCTTGTTGATAATGCGTTCTATCTCACGCATTTTACCTTTCTCACGCAGGTTGATGATAGCGATAGACATACCTGTCTTTCCGGCACGTCCGGTACGTCCGCTTCGATGTGTATAACTTTCTGTATCATCAGGAAGGGCATAATTAATGACATGAGTCAAGTCATTTACATCCAGTCCACGTGCAGCTACATCGGTAGCAACCAACAGTTGCAAATGGCGCTGACGGAACTTCTGCATGACCAAGTCACGTTGTGCCTGACTTAGTTCACCATGTAAAGAGTCGGCATTATAGCCGTCCTGAATCAGCTTGTCGGCAATCTCTTGAGTTTCTTTACGGGTACGGCAGAAAATAATACCGTAAATCTGTGGATAATAATCGACAACTCGCTTTAATGCCAGGTATTTATCTTTTGCATGTACGATGTAGGCGATATGATGTACGTTTTTGCTTCCTTCATTCTTTGTCCCGATTGTGATTTCTTTGGCATTGTGTAAATAAGTTTTAGCAATACGGGCAATTTCTGGACTCATGGTAGCTGAAAACATCAAGGTGTTACGATCTTCTGGAACTTGCTCCAAAATAGCGTTGATGCTGTCGGTAAATCCCATGTTCAGCATTTCATCGGCTTCATCCATTACCACATCGCGGATAGTTTCCAGACGTGCAACTTTACGCTCCATTAAGTCTATCAAACGTCCTGGAGTAGCTACAATAATGTGTACACCTTGTTTCAGACTGCGTATCTGGCTTTCAATAGAAGAGCCTCCATATACGGGGAGAATTTTTAAGTCGGTGATGTATTTAGAATAATCAGTCAGATCGCCTGCTATCTGTAAGCAAAGCTCTCGTGTAGGACAAAGCACTAGTGCTTGGGGAATTCGTTTCGTTACATCGATTTTTTGTATCAGCGGCAGACCAAATGCGGCTGTTTTTCCGGTTCCGGTTTGTGCCAGAGCCACTACGTCGTTGCGGTTTCCTAACAGATACGGTATAACTTCTTCTTGTACAGGCATGGGATTTTCATAACCCATTTCCTCGATTGCCTGGCGTATTTCTGCGGAAACGCCGAGTTCTTCAAATGTCTTCATTTATTTCAAATATCTAATTCGGCTGCAAAGATACGGACAATTAATGGATTATCGGCTATAAGAATTGTTTATTCTTTACTATTTGACAGCCTTTTACCGGAAGAGCTTTACTCTTCCGGCCTGTATTCTAATATATCTCCCGGCTGGCAATTGAGTTCTTTGCAGATTGCCTCCAAAGTAGAAAATCGGACAGCTTTAGCTTTTCCTGTTTTCAGAATGGAAAGATTGGCGGGAGTAAGGTCGATTTTTTCGGCAAGTTCTCCCAGCGAAATCTTTCGTTTCGCCATCATTACATCAAGGTTTACTATAATCGGCATACTGTTTATTGGTTGTTTAGTCTTTTCCACCATTTGGTATAACGGTGAGTTAATTTATAATAGGCAAAAGCTCCGGCATAAAGCCATATTAAGCTTGCAAATATACGCAGAAACCTGTTCTCCAAAAGTGGATAGAAGGTGAGGAAGCAAATCAATTCTAATACGATGAGTGTGGCTAGAAAACTTATAATAATGTAAATGGCCGCCATCGGGCGTGAATAATTGCTTTTCGGTTTCATAGGCGATATATGGTTATATGGTTAGATCGTTTTCTTCTTTAATCTTGACGGCTGTGGCAAAAATCTCTGTAAGTAATACGATCAGGATGACTGACTCCCATTGCAGGGGTATCGGGGTGACACCTGTTACTTGATAACCTGGCAGGGATACTTGCGCGAGAACGGTCTGCTCGATGCTCCAGTTTAATAAAAACGAGAGGGAAGTGACTGCTAATTGACCGTAAGCTATCCAGCGAAGCCATCGGATGTTGCGGCGGGAAAAAATATCTTGTCGTGTGATACATATCAGTACACGTATCAGACTGTAGACACCATAAACAGATAATACGATGACTCCCAAAGCTGAAAATATTATAGTGATTAGCATTGTCGGAGTTTCTTTGATCAGACAGGTAATTTCTGAAACCTGATAGGGTGCTTTTACAGTTTTACCGGGTAATTGTAAATTCAGACTATCACTTGAAGTGGAGATAGGGGTAACTCTTATTTCTGCCCTAAATCCGTGTGAATCTGCTTGTGTGTCGTAAGCAGAGCTCTTTTGTCCATCTTCAAATCCTTGTTTGAAATCATTAAAATTACTGCCTATGGCAAAATAGAGATTTAGAGCTAAGGCAAAAATGGCCAATATACCTAATATGCTGAGATGTTTCATAAATTCGGGGTATTATTCGATTGTACTTGTGGGTTGTTCTTCTCTCCATGTTGCAGGTTGTGGAAGCAGTTTCTGGATATACTTGATGCATACGAGAGTAAGTATCGCTCCTGCAACAGCCATGAGTGCGGCTCCTTCGGGACCGTAGGTAGAAATCATTGTGGCATTCGGATCATCGGAAAGCCAAAAGCTGAAAACGGCAGTACTATTGTTGACGAAGTGCATCAATATGCCGGGAAGCAGACTACCTGTATGATAATAAATCCAGCCTAAGGCCAGACCTACCACGAAAGCGAAAGGAGCTTGTACCCAGTTGCCATGTACGATACCGAATATCAGTGACGATACAACGATGCCCCAAAGCGGTTTCTTCCATTTGCGCAGCAGGTGTCCCTGGATGGCTCCGCGGAATAATAGCTCTTCTACAACAGGAGCCATGATGGTGATTGCCACGACTCCCAGCGGATGTTGCATCATCATAGTGAAAATTTCCTGCATGTTATTGGGCAAGTCGGCCAGCTCGTTCAGGTAATTGCTCCACAATCCCATACCTACAATTAATAGGATAGCAGCAATCAGAACTTTACCAGAGTTATAATACGCCCAAGTCTTTCGGTTGAGTGGTACATATTTTCCCACTATCAGATGGATACCTACAGCGGCTGTAGATAGAACCTGTGCCAGTAAGATAAGGGTGATGTAAGTAGAGTCGGTAGATTGAGGTAATTCTGTGGTATGATGGAAGATCATATATCCGCATAGGAAAACTCCCATGAATGCTAGTTGGTAGGCAAAATAGTATAGCAATAATTTAATGGTGCGTCCCATAATAATTGAATTTTAATTATTTGTTATTTTCACTTATTCCGCAGGCAGATGAACGGCTATAATAAGTCAATAAAGCATTCGAACTGTCTACATAATAAACACTTTGTTGGCGATTACGCTCAAAGTTACAAAAAAGTTTGTATAATCCATGATACATATCGAGTCGTTCGACGTAATAGTGAGCAGATAGACCGGTGTCCACATCTGTTGTTGCAAATTCCATCGATATGCTTTCTTCTCGGTCAGTCGTCCTTGTTTGTCGTACTGGTACTTGTATTTCCATTTTGGAGTAAGTGTATTGCCGTCCTCATTCAGGGTAGAAACAATCAAGCCGTTGTCTGTTTCTCCATAAATGAAAGTTTCTTTTGCGTTTGCCTTTGTGACTGTCAGTGTCATCAGGGTGAAGAGGCTTGCCATAGCTGCTTTTCTTAATAATGTCTTTTTCATAATTGCATTGTGTTTGTGGTTTTTAATTATTTTTCTGTGTTAGCTTTCGATAAATATTTATCGTTTTTCGATATGCAAATGTAGATATTATTTTTTTAAGAGCAAAAGAAAATCAGAAATATTTATCGAAAAACAATAAATATTTTCTGATTTATGATGAGGATGTTTTGGATAAGCCTTTTTGAAGGTATAAAGAAGTTTTCAAAAGTACGGTAAGTGTATATCAGCAGATAATTGTTATATTTACAAAAGTATTAATTTCGTTAATCAATAGAGATATTATGAAGAAACTTATTCTGTGTGTTATGATCTGTCTGTTTGGCGTGGGATTTTCTTTAGCCCAAACATTGACTTCACCCGACGGAAATCTGGTTATGGATTTTCATTTGTCGGCTGACAAAACTCCGGTTTATTCATTGAAGTATAAAGGAAAGGATGTAATAAAAGAAAGCAAGATGGGCTTTCAGATACGTCCATCGTTCGATTTCAGCAAAAATTTCCGTATTGTAGAAACAAAAGAGGATGCTTCCGATACGACTTGGAATCCTGTATGGGGGCAGAATAGTGTTATTCGTGATAATCATAAGGAATTGTTTGTTGTCTTGGAGCAAGAAGGTACGGGATGGTTGCTGAATATCCGCTTCCGTTTGTTCGATGATGGATTAGGGTTCCGTTATGAGTTCCCGGTACAGAAGGAATTGCGCCATTTTACTATCAATGAAGAAGTAACAGAATTCCAGTTGGCAGGTGATCATAAGGCATTCTGGATTCCGGCTGACTATGATACTAATGAGTTTCAGATAACGACTTCTAAACTGTCGGAGGTTCCGCAGTTGATAGACAAGGCACGTGATGAGGCTTTGGCTTGTAAATCGCCTTCACCTAATCTTGCTGTACAGACACCCTTGATGCTGAAGTCGGATGACGGACTTTATATCAACATTCATGAGGCTGCCTTAGTTAATTATCCAGCTATGCACCTGAATTTGGATGCACAGACTTTCCTGATGAGTTCACATCTTACTCCCGATAAAAACGGAACAAAGGGATACATTCAGACAGGCAGTACCAGTCCGTGGCGTACGATTATTGTAAGCGATGATGCTCGAAATATTTTGGCTTCGAATTTGATTGTAAACCTGAATGATCCTTGCAAGTTGGAAGATACTTCCTGGATTAAGCCAACCAAGTATGTTGGTGTTTGGTGGGAGTATTTTATAGGTGGAGGTTCTACATGGGCTTATACTGATACGCAAGATATCGTAATCGGCAAAACTGACTATACTAAGTTGAAACCGAACGGACATCATGGTGCCAATACGGCTCATGTGAAAGAGTATATCGATTTCGCTGCGAAAAATGGTTTTGATGCAGTATTGGTAGAAGGATGGAACGAAGGCTGGGAAGACAATTACGCTTATGCCAAGGAATTTATATATAGCTTCACTAAAGCTTATCCGGATTTTGATGTGAAAGAGCTTCAGCGTTATGCTGCATCAAAAGGAGTAAAAATTATTATGCATCATGAAACAACCTCATCGGTTGCCGATTACGAACGTCAGATGCATGATGCATTCCGCTTTATGAAAGAAAATGGTTATGATGCTGTAAAGACCGGTTACGTAGGTCCTATCATTCCGCGTAGCGAACATCATGACGGACAATGGATGGTGAACCATTATAATCGAGTAGCAGAAACTGCGGCACAATATCATATTATGGTTAATTCACACGAGGCTGTACGTCCTACTGGTATGTATCGTACATATCCTAACTGGATAGCTCAAGAATCAGCACGTGGAACGGAATTTGAGTCCTTCAATGGAATCCGTCCGGATCATCAGACTATCTTGCCATTTACCCGTTTGATGGGTGGTCCGATGGATTATACTCCGGGAATCTTCGAAGGTGATCTTTCTGTTTATGGCTCAAACAAAGCAAAATTAGGTACTACATTGGTTAAACAGCTTGCACTTTACGTAACGATGTACAGTCCTCTTCAGATGGCAGCCGATTTATATCAGAATTATGAAAAATATCCAGATGCTTTTCAATTTATTAAAGATGTAGCTGTGGACTGGGATAATACATATATTCTGGAAGCTGAACCGGGTGATTATATCACTATTGCCCGTAAGGCGAAAGGTAAGAACGAATGGTATATTGGTGGAATTACTGATGAAAACAGTCGTGAAGCCGTTATTGATTTGAGCTTCCTTCCGGCTGGAAAAAAATATCAGGCAACTATTTATGCCGATGGAAAAACAGCTGACTGGCGTACAAATCCAAAGGAATATGTGATTTCTACAAAGAAAGTAACTAATAAGACAAAATTGAAACAACGTCTTGCTCCGAGTGGAGGTGTAGCTGTCAGCATTAAGGAATTGTAATTTGTTATCATAGTTTTTTGTAATCCCCGATTTTTTTAAATGAAAAGATGTCGGGGATATTTTTTGTCTTAATACCTGAATAATTCCTTAACTGTGCAGTAGCAAGCGGGATACTGTTTCACGGTCAGTATTCAGTTGGGCAATCAGTTTTTCCAGACTATCAAATTTTTGTTCTTGACGGATAAATTCGATAAACTCTATCCGCATATGATGATTATAAATATCGCCTGAAAAATTGAGTATATGAACTTCAATACTTAGGTTGGATCCATTGTCAACTGTTGGACGATGACCGATATTCAGCATGCCGGCATAACGTACTTCGTCAATATACGCATATACAGCATATACTCCTTCTTTGGGAATTAGTTTGTCGGGGCAGGAGGGGAGAAGATTGGCTGTAGGAAAGCCTAACTTACGTCCTACTTTATATCCGTCCACGACAGTTCCATCCAGGTAATAGTGATAGCCTAAATAATGATTTGCATGTTGTATATCACCGTCTTTTAAGACCTTGCGTATGACAGATGAACTGATAGACACTCCATCCTCTATCAATGCTTGTGTGCGAATTACTTCTATACCCAATTCCTTTCCATATTGGCAATAATCATCGAAACCTTCGCAGCGGTTGTGCCCGAAGCGATGGTCATAACCAATAACCAAAACACGAACATTAAAACGTTCTCGGAGTAATTGCATGAACTCACGTGCGGAAAGCAGGGACAGTTCTTTGGTAAATGGTAGCATGATGCAGTAATCCGCTTCCGTTTGCTGGATGAGAGCTGTCTTTTGTGGCAGACAAGTAAGCCATTGAGGACGGTAACTACTTTGCATAACCTGACGTGGATGTACCGGAAAGGTTATGAGAGTACTGTGGAAGTTTCTTTGCCGGGCTTCTTTGCAAACCTGTTTGATGAGAAAACGATGGCCACGGTGTAGTCCGTCGAAACAACCTATAGTTGCTACGCAAGGTAAAAGTGTCTGCTTAATCTCGTCTGTTATGATTTTCATGTAGGATTTTATTTAAATAAATCGCCAAGATCAGTTCCTGGTGTGTAGTGGGCTACCTGTATACCTGTTGAGGCAGCTGCCTGACAATTGACTTCCGCATCATCAATAAACAGAGTTTCTTCCGGATGAAGCTCTGCTTCTTGTAAGGCAGCTTGGAATATCGCAGGGGCAGGTTTTGACAGATGCATACGATATGAGAGGAAAATACGTTCAAAATATGTTTTATAGTCCTTTCCGTTATGGCAGAAAGCTTGTCTGGAACCATATTCCCAATGAAGTTCATTTGTATTGCTCAATAAGAATAGCCGGTAGCTTTTGCTTAATTCAGCAAGCAGATGGAGCTTCTCTTCAGGAATTGTAAGCAGTTCCATATTCCACATTCGATCAATTTCCTCATCGGTAAGCGGTTGGCTGATGTACTTACGTATGGCTGCACGAAATTCAGGGGTACTTATATTTCCACATTCGTAATCGCGGAAAAAGCCCAGTTCATTAGTCCCTGTCAGCAGATTGCGTACATTGACTGCTCCCGCCTGTTCGAAGGCGCTGATACACCCTTCTAGATTCAGGTCTATCAATACGCCTCCCCAGTCGAAGATGATATTTTTTATTTGCTTATTCATTTTATAACCAATGTTTGTGACATCGATTTATTTGTTTCCCAGGCGTTTGATACCTCTCCATATTTCCCCTATCCATAAAACAAATGATGTACCTCCGATGATATACAGCCATTCGTTTAAAGGAAGAGGCTCAGTACGGAATACTTTACCGCCAAAGCTGACGATGAGTATCTGGCCTACAAGAATAATGATAGCGACACTTAGCATTCCTAAAGCATGGCTGGCATCCTTGAAGATTGAATGGTTAGTGCCGAATACACTTGCATTGAACAGGTTCCAGAACTGCAACATCACAAATATGGTGAAAAAGACTGTCAGATGATGTGTGTCCATTCCACCTGGGAGATTTTTGAAGTAGATCAGTAATCCCATCAGAATAGCAAGGAAGCCTAAGCCTACACCAAAGATATTATTACGCATAGCAGGGGTGATGATGAAATCTGTGCGACGGCGAGGCTTTTCGTTCATTACATCCATACTTGGTGAGATGGAAGCAAGAGCCATAGCTGCGAATGTATCCATAATCAGGTTTACCCAAAGCATTTGCGTTACGGTAAGTGGCAAGGCTGTACCGAAGAATGCACCCAGCAATACACTTAACAATGCAACAACATTGATTGTAAGCTGGAATACGATAAAGCGCTGGATATTTTTATACAGTGAACGTCCCCACATTACAGCAGTTGCAATGCTGTGGAATGAATCATCCAGCAATGTGATGTCACTGGCTTCTTTTGCTACAGATGTTCCTGTACCCATTGACAATCCTACTTGTGCGTGATTTAATGCAGGAGCATCGTTGGTTCCATCTCCTGTTACTGCTACGACAGCTCCTTTTTGTTGTAACAACTGTACTAAACGCTGCTTATCCATAGGACGTGCGCGACTCATTACTTTCAGATCGAGTACGCGTTCAAGGGCTTCTTCATCGCTTAATGTAGCAAATTCAACTCCGGTAATACGGTTGCGCTCTGTATCTTCAGGTTGCCAAAGACCAATTTGGCGTGCAATTTCTGTAGCTGTTCCCGGAGTATCTCCTGTTACAATCTTTACTCCAATACCAGCGGACTGGCATTTTTTTACAGCATCGGGTACGTCTGGGCGAATTGGGTCGCTGATTGCAAAGATTCCCAAGAAAGTCATACCGCCTTCGCCGACTAGTTCTGCACAGTCGTCAGAAGCGTTTTCCGGAATAACTTTATAAGCTATACCAAGTGTACGCATAGCTTTATTCTGGTAAGCCAGCAACTGTTCGTTATACTTATCAATCTGAGCTTTATCCAGGTTACATTTGCCCATTACAATCTCTGGGGCACCTTTGATGTAGAGTATCCGTTTTTTCTGAATCGGCGAATCTACTAATGTAGCCATGTATTTGCGTTCCGTAGAAAAGGTCAATTGGTTAATGACTTTAGCCTCTTCACGCAGTTTCATGTAATTCTGTCCTTTACCATTTAACCAGAGTAAGAGAGCTATTTCGGTAGGGTTTCCTACGCCCGAAGGTTTTTCTCCTTCCACCTTTTCTTCAAGGAATGCAGTAGAGTTGGCAGCTATTCCTTCCGCTATCAGTTCAGGCTGGCTTTCATCGACCTGTGCCTCGTATACTTGCATCAGATTTTGTGTAAGAGTTCCTGTCTTATCTGTGCAGATAACAGTGATAGCACCCATTGTTTCACAAGCATGCATTTTTCGTACTAAGTTGTTCGTTTTCAGCATACGTCGCATGTTGAGGGCAAGGCTGAGCGTCACACTCATCGGCAATCCTTCTGGGACAGCTACAACAATCAAAGTGACCGCCATCATGAAATATTTCAGGACAATACGTGCTATTTCTAGCCATTGATGCCAGTCAGTAACTTCTGTTACCGTGAGATATTGGTATAAATCTTTGCTGGTGAATATGATAAAGGTCAGTGCTGCGATTGTAAACCCTGCTTTACCTATAAGGTTTGCTAATTTGGTAAGCTGAATATTCAGTGGTGTTTGTTCCTGACTTTGTTCTGTAGACTGACGGGCTACTTTACCGATTTCTGTAGCATCTCCAACACGTTCTACGCGCATGATACCATGTCCGTCTGTAATGGTCGTACCACGCATTACAGAATTCGAGGGGTATGTTGCTTCTTCGTCAAAGTGGGCTTCATCGGTGGTTTTATTTACCATTAACTCTCCGGTCAGTGTAGATTCGTTGACTTGCAAAGAAACAGCTTCTACCAACATTCCATCGGCAGGAACTTCTTCTCCGGTATTTAGGATGACGATATCTCCTACAACAATATCTTTACGCGGTATTTCCTTTATCTTTCCATTACGAATTACTGTTACAGGAGTTTCTTCGCCCACGGCATTCAGCAAATCAAATTTTTTATTGGCATCGTATTCAAAATAGAATCCAATTCCAGTTGCCAGAAAAATAGCAAAAAATATACCAATTGTTTCAGCATATTCATTCTCAATAATTGAAATGATAAGTGAAAAAACTGCTGCAACTAATAATACTCGGATAACAGGATCCTGAAATTTCTCCAAATAAAGTTTCCATATGGAAGGACGTTTGGGAGGAGTTAATAGGTTTACTCCATTTTTTTCACGGCTCGCAATGACTTCCTGGTCGGTAAGTCCGGTCAAATGAGATTCATTTGTGTTTTGTGACATAATGCCTAGTTATTAATTGATTAAGTAGCACAAAAATACAATATATATTGATATGCCTATATATATTTGTTTTTTTTATAAAAAAATCCTCTTAAATGTTGCAAGTTTCAAGCTAATCTATTACTTTTGCACTCGGATTTAAGGGATTACCTTAATATCGGACTTGTAGCTCAGTTGGTTAGAGCAACAGACTCATAATCTGGAGGTCCCTGGTTCAAGCCCAGGCTGGTCCACTCAAAAAAGAAGCGTTAATTGCACAAAATCAAGCAGTTAACGCTTTTCTTTTTTTATTTCTCATGAGTTCTGTTCAATTCAAATCAAGAGAATTACACTTCATTTGCAGCATTTGTTTACCGCTTGTTTACCGCTAAACATAATCGTAATATGCTGACAATCAATGCTGAAATTAAGAAGGACGGACTACGGTCTGATGGAACTTACAACGTAAAATTAAGATTTACGCTAGACAGAAAGATGAGAAGGCTTTCAACAAGTCTTTTTGTGACAAGTAAAGACCTTACTAAAGAGCTTAAAATCAAACAAAATTCCCCAATTAAACAAGAGATAGATTCTCTTATCAGAAGTTATCAGGAAAGATGTGCCAAACTACAAGTAGAGTTAAATCACTATACTATTGATGAAGTAATGGATTACTTGGATGGAGAACATCAAAAACAGCAAACAATAGATTTTATAAAGTTCAGTCGTGAATGGATAGCCTTAACAACAATAAAAGGTGCGCCCAATTACACAACAGCAATTAATGCTTTGGTGCGTTTTATCGGTAAAGAAGAATTGGATATTAATTTGGTTACTTCTGATTTCCTAGAACATTTCAAATTATTTCTTAATAAAGAACGTGATGCAAGAATCAAAAAATTAAAGCAACAAGGTAAACGTGTTACTTCTAATCGTACTCTTTCTCTTTATTTAATAAGCATAAAGAAGTTATTTAATGAAGCTAAAAAGAAATACAATAAACCAGATAAGAACCTTATACTTATACCTCATTCACCATTTGAAAATTTCGAAATTCCCAAGCAAGAAGCAACACGCAAAAGAGCTATTCCTGCTGACATAATAAAGAAAGTCTGGAAACTACCTTACAAGGACATGAAGAAAGGATATAAGTCTACCTGTAGATATAATCTAGCTAAAGATTGCTTCATTATATCATTCTGTCTTATGGGCATTAATTCAGCAGACCTTTATAATGCGACAGAAATGAAAGACAGTACTATCATATATAATAGAACTAAGACCAAAGACCGCAGACTTGATGGCGCAAAAATGATGGTAGATATACCAAATATAGTTCAACCTATAATTGATAAATATAGGGATAAAACAGGTAAACGATTATTCAACTTCTATCAATATTACTGTAATGAAAAAGCATTCAATAAGGCTATCAATTATGGATTGAAAGAAATCGGTACTATTTTAAATATTGAAGATTTAGAATATTATGCAGCCAGACATTCTTGGGCAACCATAGCATTGAATAAAGTTGGCATAGATAAATACATAGTTCATGCTGCCTTGAATCATATAGACGATTCCATGAAAGTGACAGATATTTATATTGAACGTGACTTTGTGAATGAAAATAAAGCTAATGCTAAAGTTGTGAGGTATGTGCTTGGTAAGTAAAATATCGTTTATAATTATGATGAATCTACTATAACGAAAATAAGTCTGTAGTCTGAAAAAGATTGCAGACTTTTCTTTTATTTTGCAGCACAACTAATCATAACATAGCCAATGAAACAATTGCAATTAATAGAGGAACTACCAGATTTAAAAATAGGTTGGTATGAAAGCTATAAATGTCTTGATGAACCACTTCTGGAATATGTGTGGGAAGTAGCCAATCACTTCCTACCCGATTATGAAGACGTATCTTCCGCACCAGCCATATTTGCCAACAGATATGCAGAAAAGAATCTATCTGTTGAAGAAAGATACAAGAGAGCCAAAGACATGAAAACATTCAAAGGGACTTTGGAAGAATACAAGAAACGAGAATACAGAAAATTGGACGATTCTTTCAAAGAGAAATTTTTATCTAATGAAGATTTACAGAATACCATTGAAGCGTATAAGTTAGACGTTAGTAAGTTTTGGTATCTGCTTCTGTTCGTATATGATTTTATAGAAGATATTGGCACAAATGCACCCATTATGGGAAAGTCTGTACTTGAAGACTTTGCCACTTTTCTAACTAATCTATGTGATGCGTCAAGTATTACTTTGAAGCAAGGCAATAAAAAAAGTTATTATACAGAAAGAGAAGACTTGATAAATATCATTCAAATTGCAGTCCATCATTTCAGCGAATCATACGCTAAGATTATAAATAGTAACAAAGACAGAGAAACAAAAATCGAACAGTTAAAAGAGATAGGCTTGAAAGGCTTTATAGACAATAGCTTGTTATCAAAGATGGATTTCAAAGAAAAATTCAGTCTTGACATATCTCATAAAAAATGGAAATTTACTGATATGTTTCTATTCTTTATAGGAAACAGAAAAGCTACCACCATACCCCATAAAAAAGTAAAGGTATCTAAAGACAAGATGATACTTATTTCGAGACTTATCTATACTGTAGGTTATGATAGTAAAAGATATAATGAAGAATACGATTCAGAGGGCAACAAAAACAGAATGTTATCCAATCTACTAAGAAGATACAAGAATGAGAAATTTCCGTCTGTCATAGCTAATAACTACAACGTAGTTTCATAAACGACATACATAAAAACATAGCAGAAATGCGTACTGAAAGGGTTGTTCTTTTCGGTACGCATTTTTTTTGCGTACTGGAATGGGCACGTTTTCTACACACATGGGCATTAGGCAAAATGCTTTGTTACCCCTTATTTCTGCCCTAATTTTGCAATGTCAAAAGGGAACAAATAAGTAAGTGCGCATAGTTTGGGAGTTCTGACTGACATAATAATTTATCAGTAATAATTAAAAATTACAAACAATGAAAAATATACAATTTGCTAAAGTATTAAATAGTGAAGTAGAAAATGTAGTAGAGAAGGTTAAAGTAAATGCAGCATTCGTGCAGGAATTGCAAGAAGCATTCTCCATGTCTCCCATCAAAACAGATATGCGTTTTAAACAATCTTCAAAAGGTGGGCTAATTATTTCTCTTACATTCGCTTATGATACTGGCATGAAACAACATCTTGAAGGAACAGGAGATTCAGACCTTATTACTGCAATAAATTTCTGTATGGCAGAAATTACGAAGCTATTGGATGATTACAAAGCGGAAGAGCATGAGGTTGATACTGCCCAAGACGGTGAAAACTTGGTAATGGAGCTGTTCAAACAGCATATAAATTCTCCCATATATGGGTATGTTGAAAAGGATTGGTATAACAATTATGGAGAGCGTTACCGTTGCGTGAGGTTTTCTCCTACTCCCAAAGGAAATGTGAAGTTCTGTATGAAAGCAACGGATGAAGTAAACAAGCTTATCAGTGGAGCCTGCAAGCCAGAATCAACAAGGAGAGACAAATTACAAGTTCCCAAACAGAATGAAGTAGCTTAAACTACCAACTTAGAAGAAAGTCGAGAAAACAAACTTTCTCGGCTTTCTTTTTAATCGGAACAGAAAAAATGAAACAGATACAGTTTGCCCAAATACATAACAATGAAGCTGCACACAGACAAGTGAAGTTGCTGATGAAACAACACAAACAGCTTTATGTCCAAATGAACGGTGAAGCATGGATAAGCAGTCAAGGAGTTACAGGTATAAGATACCAACTCAACAGACAAAGCTGGCACTGGATTCTCAACTACCTGCAGACTGGTGATTATGAAGACTTCGGTATCTTCCCTTCCGACATTTCCCAAATAATTGAGGACACTCAAACAGCTTGTCTGAAAGAACTTATAGAGCAGAAATGCAATATAGCAAGGATACCATTCCTAAGAGAAACCGAAGCCTATATAAAGCTCAGAGGACTGTTCCGATTCGGTAAGATATACTTTAGCATAAAGAGAAGTGATGAATTTATAGACTATTTAAACAGCAAAGGTTTATGATTACACTACATAAAGGTCAATACTTGTCTGACGTAATGAATGAAATCCCTTCTGACTGCATTCTTTCCAAGAAAATACCCGGCTGTGGTGCTACTACTTTGGAGCTTGATACAAAAAGAAACGCCATTATCATAGTTCCTAATGTTCCTGTAATTAAAAGTAAATGTAGCAAATATGACAGCCTGCTGGGTGTTTATGAAAATGTGACAGCAGATAAGATATGCAATTATCTGACAAGTAACACGTTACATAAGATTATGATTACTCCCGAAAGTTTTGGCAAGGTAAAAACAGCGTGTGCAAGATGCGGAATTGACCTTTATTCCCATTTCTTTTTACTGATGGATGAATGTCACCAGTTAATTAAAGATGTAGACTATAGAGAAGATATAGTCTTGCCCATGACCGACTTTTTCCGCTTCAAAGGAAAAGCACTAGTTTCTGCTACTCCGATTGGATTCAGTGATCCACGGCTAAAAGAGTTTGAGACAATGGAAGTGAATGCCGATTATGACTACAGGCAGGAAGTTGCAGTTACTCACACCTATAACATACAGAAAGCCGTAAACGATTATCTGAAAAACCATGATGGAACAATCTGTTTCTTCATAAATTCTGTAGTAGAAATCTATGCCATAATGAAACAGCTGAACATACTGGAAAATTCAGCTGTCTATTGTGCACCCAAAAGCCGAATGAAACTCAGAAATGAATATTCCTTTGACAATGCCTATAAAGACTGGAGCGCAGATACTATGAAGAAATACAACTTCTTTACCGGAAGATTCTTTACTGCATTTGACTTGGATTTGCCATATAAACCGAACTTGGTAATGGTAACAGACCCTTATATTTCTGAATATACCATGCTTGATATTGAAACAGACTGCATACAGATTTGTGGAAGATTCCGTAACGGGTTAAACTCCGTTACACATATTTATAGGGTAAATCCTGAAATCATTATAAAGGACAGGGAGCAGATTGAATGGGAAATATCCGCACATGAGTTCGCATACCAGACAGTACAGACATTATATAATAGTGCTGATAACATAGAAAGCAGATTTGCTTTCAGTGCTGCTCTTGAAACTATGCCTTTCCGTAAATACCTATATCCAGATTTTACTAAAAACTGGTTTGCCATAGATAATGAGATAAACGAGGTTCTAGTAAGGAACAGATACCAGTCTGTAGAATCAGTAACTAAATGGTACGATGACTGTCATTTCTTCAATCCTACATTTGGCAATTGTGAATATAACCCAAATGATGAGAAATTGAAAATAATCAGAAGTGCACGCTCGGTAAAAGAGAAGCGCAGAATTATGGTACAACAACTCAGTGAAATGGAAGTTCCCTATTCTGAATATACTCTGGACTATATAAATGACATGAGAAAGATAGACCCGTTCATTGTGGAAGCATTTGAGACACTAGGTAAAGAAAATATAGAAGAACTTAAATACAACGAAAGAAAAATCAGAGAAAAGATGATTCTTACTCAACGTAAAGGAAACAAGGTTATCAGGCTTATTAAAAATATATTCAAGACAGGCAACAGATATTCCAATGAGAAAATAGTTAATGAGTTGACAAGGATATTTAAGATGCTGAACATTCATCCCGAAGAGAAGATAGAACCAAAACTTATTAATATCTATTATCAGGCTGTACCATGCTGGGTAGGTAAAAACAGAGGTTATCAATTAATTACTGAACTCATCTAAGTGCTACCAACAAAACTTCATTTTTCTGTCTTTCTATACCCAATACAGATAATTGATAAAATGTTGGTCACAACCTTAATAACTAATGAGACAAATCTGTTTTCTTCATAATAGATAATACTGTTGATTCTACTTGGAACTTTCCAATACTATGAATAACATAGTAAACACCGAAGAAAAGTCCATCCAGACCTTTCTGAAAATAGGTCAGAAATCCTTCCAAAAATATACGGAAAAAGCGTCCCATAACTTAGGGAAAAAGCGTCCTATAAGTCACGGAAAAAGTGTCCACATATCATTACATACATTACTTACATTACATAACAGATAATTCGTTTCACTTCATTATCAGATTCAACCTACGTTAATTAACTAATTAATAAAACTATGATGATTTACAAACCACACAACAAACTGTTCGGTTCAAGAAAGGAACTGAAACAATACTTAGGCGGAACAAGCAGATACAACAAAGCATTAAAAAACGGAGATATTTACAACATATACCTAGAAGAAATGAACAACCAATCCTTTGCGCACAATGGAATCATATATAACACTGACAAAAGACATTCATAAAATCAAGGGAAACAACAAGCTGGAAACAGTACTAGCTATAGCTGGCATAAAATCCACAGGAAACTATAAAACCAATATAGCGGAAAACACAAGGGAATACATTGCCGAAAAAACTGGAATTTCGTTCCGTACAGTAAAATCAATTGTTCCCAGACTGATGGAAAATGCAGATTTTATATTTGACAAGATAGAAACCAGAATCAAATCCCCGAACAGATACTATTTTAAAAAAGACAAAGAGAATTACTTCTTCGTCTTAAACAGCTTTTTCAATGAAGCTACAGATACTAAAATAAAAGGATTGCTATTACTTATAAAGTCCGTATGCAAACAGGAAACGAACAAATATATAAGTGAGAAACCTTATAAAGGAGCGCTTAATCATTCTGAACTTGCCAACAAATTAGGAATAGATGTCAAGACGCTAGATAAATATCTGGAGAAAGCAATTAAAGAGGGACAGATAAAAATGATACCTAAAGGACTTCTGATTCTCAACAAATCAATTATTCCAGACTTTAAAAGTAATGACCTATCAAGCAGACTGTACCATATTATATATGGTTGGTGTCTGGACAATGACGTTATTCCACCGGACAGAAACGATATGATTACCCAGCCTGCAAACGGACAAACTAGGAGAAACAATCCTGTGTTGAATGCCATCCTGTGCAAGACAGCCAATATGTCCGATGATGAAATCCGCAGTCTGCTAACCAAAAGGATAGTTTCCAAAGATATTACTCTGGAATATATAGCTAAAGCTTTAAATGCAACTATACAAAAGACTGAAACCAAGCCATTAAATATAGTAATAGCATAATTATACCTGTTTCTGGCAGATACGGTGCTGAACTTTTAACTACCTATTTCTCAGATTATAAATTCCAGACAAATTCAGTCCTAATACAGATTATATAACACATACTTTATAATATACCACATATATACATAAACATAAGGAAAGTGGTCTGATACATGAATCTCATATCTTCAGTTTATCTGAAAGTCAAAGAAACGGGTATGGGGTGTCTTATATAAAATTCCCCCCTCCCGTTCTGCCAATAGTCCCAATATTATTGAGTGACTGTAGCGCGTGCCCGCAACCCACTTAGTCCCCTCCTATATATTGATATAAAAAAGAATTATTAATCAATTAAACTTTTATCAATATGAGAAATTTAGTTATTATGCCAGCTAAGGCAAACAACCGTGAGAGACTGAATTTAGGTGAATTTGCAGAAGAAGCTACCATTATCATGGACGAGCCAGTAAAGCCTGCTAATCATTTTATCGAAGCCAACACACAGGAAGTAACTCTGAATCATCTTAGACATGATTGCATTACTCCAGTGTTCTCTAAAGACAATGAGCTTACAATCAATCACGCTCAGTTTGTGGAAACCATACAGGATGCAGCACAATCTTTCTTTAGTGGTGAAAAGGTGGAACAGGCTACAATCAGAACAAGCCACATTATTAAAGGAAGAATCCCAGAAGCTATCCACAAACCAGCTAATCAACTGTTAGAATCTGATAAGACTATCTATTATGAAAGGGCAGCTTTCAGCATTGATATTCCTACTATCTATGAAACAGTAGGAGGAAACAAGCTGAATCTTTCCATCGTAGGTGTGAGAGCTTATAACCAGATGAATCTATATTCAAAGAAAGTTCCTGAACTGTTCCGTTTGGCTATCGGATTCAAAAATCAAGTCTGCTGTAACATGTGCATCTTTACGGATGGTTACAAGGATGATTTGAGAGTAAGCAATACCACAGAACTTTATCGTGCAGCACTGGAACTTTTCAGTAACTACAATCCAGCCAGACATCTTTATCTGATGCAGCAGTTAGGCAACACTTCCATGAGTGAACACCAGTTCTGCCAGATAATAGGTAGAATGCGACTTTACCAATGCTTGCCAACAGGCTACCAGAAAGCATTACCCAGAATGTTGCTTACTGATACGCAGATAAACAGTGTAGCAAAAGCATACATCAATGATGAAAACTTTGGCAGCTTTGGAAGTGAGCTTAATATGTGGAAGTTCTACAACCTGTTGACTGGAGCTAACAAGTCAAGCTATATTGATTCATTCTTAGACCGCTCTCTTAATGCAACAGAAATGGCTTTAGGAATCAATTCAGCTTTACATGGTGATGAGAGATATAAATGGTTCATTGATTAAATGAGCTTTTAATAAAGGACAGCTATTCAGTTAGTTGTCCTTTATTTTTTAATAACGTAAAAATATTACAAAATGGAAGATGATGCTAAATTAATACTATGGGGGATATTGATAGTTCTATTACTGATAATAATAGGTATTATCAATCCTTTTTTACTAATACTGATTATATATGTCATTATCTATATAATGGCTTAATTACACTTTCTTATAGAAGTGAAAGAAGTTTGAAAATCAGTGTGTTACAAAATGTTTTCTAAAATTTCTTTCACTTTTATATCTAAACCTATAAAACTGAAACAATATGAGTTTGAAAAACAGTTATACAACAAGCGACTGCCTACAGTGGGATAGTGCAACAAACTTAGTGAGAAAATTATATAGGGATAAAAATTATAGAATAAGTCTACTTATTGGGTGTGGCATTTTCTTTGGCTTACGAATTTCTGACCTATTACAACTTACATGGGAAATGCTTTTAAGTAAGGATGCAAAGTTTACTATTACTGAAAAGAAAACAAGCAAACGTAGAGAAGTAAGAATTAATAAGGAGTTTCAGAAACATATCAAAGATTGTTATACTGCTTTGGATATTCAGGACTTGAATGAACTTTGCTTTTTATCTGGAAAAGGTAAGAACAAGGTTTATTCTATCCAATGGATAAACATTGTACTTAAAGAGTTGAAAAGCAAGTACAATCTAAAAATAGACCATTTTTCCACTCATTCCCTTAGAAAGACTTTTGGCAGAAAAGTGTTTGAATCCTCTGAAAATGCTGAGTTGGCTTTAGTAAAACTTATGGAACTCTTTAATCATTCAAGTGTAACAATAACTAAAAGATATTTGGGACTTAGACAAGAAGAACTGTTAAACACTTATGACTGTTTGAGTTTCTAATTGATGGGACAAAGTTTGAAAATTCTGTTATTAGAATGCCATTTTCAGAAATGAAGAACTTTGTCCCGTTTCTTAATATACTGTAACTTTCAAAAACTACTATGTAAGGAAAAATGCATATAATGGATATATATAAATCTGCTAGGCATAGTTCTAAGCGAAACAGATTGCGGTAAGGTAGTTACTTCTGCATTGATACAAGCTTAAGAAAATTATTTTTTTAAAGATGTGATATAGCTTGTAGTTTATGATATGCGTGGTTGGTTTTGACATTTATATTATGAAATTTTATTATCGAATATTTGCAATCTATAGACAACTAATATATATTTGCATCAATAGTTATAAAAAGTGTATATTAACATGATATGAGTTCCCACACTTTTTTATTATCAACAGCTTTCTTCAGGGAATTGGAAAGTATAAAAAATCAGATATGGATGAGGGCTTTTATATTCAATCTATAGACATTCAATTAGATAGTTCTGTAAAATCATTAACTAAAGCAGCTGCTATGTGCTTTTCGGGAATTATTGCAAACGGTATTGTTTTAGCACAAAATGAAAATCCCCATATCAAAATATACAAAAATAAAATTGAATTTGGAAGATGTGACAATCCTGAATTGATAGGACTTTCAGGGAATATAGCACCTAATTATTTTTTGGAATTTGGGTGCCTCGTTTACTATTACGATAATTCCTTCAAATGTTCATTTTTGAATAAGCAACTTGACTATAAGGGCTTCTTTATTCCTACAGAACCTGATAACGAATATATTTTCAACATTATTTATCCTAAATTTGCTTGATATGATGACAATAACAAAAACACCAGGAGTCCAAACTTCTAACCATTTAACTTGTACTTGGATTCAAGAAATAATTCTTGATTTTAAACAAACAGTAAAATGTCCAGTAGGTAAAGTAGTTATCGACGCAGAGAAAATAACTTTCTATAAATGGGGTTTAGTGATGGGAGTTGCAAGACATTCAACTTCTGGATTAGTGTATTCAAATGGATATTTAAACTATGAAGGTAAAGAATTACCTGTTATGAAAGACGAAGCATTATGTATAGAGCTATTCAAATTATTCAATTTAAATAATCCATTTTAAATATTAACACTCCTTTAAAATCTTTCGAAATAAAATCAATTAAAGATATGAAACTTAATGATAATATTGCCACAGACTTTGGAAGTCTTATTACTTTAGCATTTATGACTTTTGCTGATGATGAAGACAATTCAGCCAATTTTGATTCTATGGAAAAGGAGTTGTTTAACATTATTTCAGAAATTAAAACTGGTAAGCCTTATGAAAGTAATTTTTTTTTCTCAAAAAATGGTGGTTATATATTTACAATCATTTACAGCAGGAGTTATTGCCTACCAAGAATCTCAAGTTCCGATACAATCCATTATAGAGAAATTAGCACAAGAAATTGTAAACAAATCAACTTCTAGTGAACTTGAATATTGTAAAACTGTATTAGATAGCTTTCTACAGAAACTATCTACAAGTTTTAATAAGCCTCATTTAGTCTCTTTATTTAATAGCAATGCGCTTAGTTCAAATTTGGATTTTGAAGTACACTATTGGATAATGGCAATACTTACATATTACAAAGGAAGTATAGATTGGAAACAATATCTTTTAACTTGCTCTAAAATACTAAATCTATTAGAGTCAGTGAAAAGCCTTAAAAACCAAAAAGAAAAAGGGAAAGCAGCTGAATTGTTTGTTACAGCTTTCATAGAAACTGCAAAAATACAATTACCTCAAAGTTACATAAATCAAGCCATTCAAGTTTTGACAGCAGATACTAGTACTTTACCTGATAGTGAAACTTTTGCTATTAATGATATTTATAATTTAGGAATGGATATGTATAGAAAAAAATGATTCTTTAGTAATGCTTTATATTACGATATGAGAAATATTATAATTCTTTTACTTAGTATAGCAACATTCATATCTTGTAGCCCTATCAAACAAAAAGTAGAACAATCATCTACTATCATAGATAGCACCTTACAAATAAAAGTAGATTCCATCCTACAAAACAGGCTGTCCGAACTTGATGCTACATCAGGACAAGTTATTGTAATGGAAGTACAGACGGGAGAAATAAAAGCCTCTGCTGGTACAGAAATCAAGCCACAAGAATCTGGCTTGATACGTACCGCTTCACTGTTGGCAGCACTAGAAACAAAGACTGTTCAGCTTTCTGATACTGTAGACGTAGATAATGGTACTTTAATTATAGGAAAAGACACCTTACTCGACCATAATTGGTACAGAGGAGGATATGGAAAGATTACCATACAACAAGGCTTCGGACTTTCTTCAAATATTGCCAACTATAAAACTGCCAAGCATACATTTAAGGATGCACAGGCTTTTGCGAAAGCACTTGCTAAATATGGCTATCAAGTGAAAGATACCAGTCTTATCTATAATCCTTCGGGATATGGAGTGTTCACTACTCCTTTACAGAATCTGAATTTTTATAATGCCATAGCACAAGGTGATGGTGATAAAGCAGCTGTCAATAGTATTAAGCGAGCACTGGAATATACAGTAACGGATGGATTGGCTAGACCAGCCATGTCTGATGAAGTGAAAATAGCCGGAGCAACTGGAACCATACAACTTCCAAATGGCGAATACGCAGTAGAGTTCTGTGGCTATTTCCCTGCCGATAATCCTCAATACAGTGTAATTGTGTCAATCAACAAGAAAGATAAACCTGCAAGCGGTGGACTAATGGCTGGAACTGTGTTCAAACAGATTGCGGAGTTGATGATGGAAGAAGAATGTGCAGATGTTGAAAGCCTTGAATTCTGGACTGCTGATACAATCTTAAAAGCTAACCGAGAACTTGTTGCACTGATAAGTCCTCTCTATCAATATGTTAACACTGATTCTTTATCTTCTCTTTCTTTTGAGAACGATTTAAAGTGGATGAATGAATACCGTAAGAGGTTGTGTAAATATTACAATACGAATAAACTGGGAACAGATACCATATCACAGTATGCTAAGGCTGATACAGTGATTGAAGCAAGCCGTAAATTATGGGAACTAGATTCGGATGATTCTACAATGGGAATGAATGTAAGAAATGGAGTAGAATATACTCGTCTGGTTTTCCAGCAATTTAATGAATATGCTCAACTATTGGATATATGTAAGACAGAACAACAAAGAAATTTGTTGATGGATGAAATTACGGCATGGTATGAATTAGAGGAATTGCTATCAAAAGCCTATACAGATTGTACTTACTTAAAATATTGGGGTGGTTCTTGCGCCAGTTCTGCTTCATCTGCTGGGATGCTTAAGATATTGGAATCGCATATAACTTTATATAGAAGAGATAAAAGCATACTGGAAAATGACTTCAAAACTTGGAATAATCAAGGTATCTATCTGGAATGTGTTAAAGAATTGCCTGTAAATTGTTTCCTTATAAAATTAAAGGAAAGCATATATGAAGAAGAAAACGGGAACGATTACGCAGAACTATTAAAGACAACAAAGAAAGACATATCTGAACTTTCTTCCAGAATCAATAAATGGATTACAGCACACCAAGCATGGATAAAAGAAACAGACGAATATAATTCAGAAAATATTTCTGAGAAATATTTAGGAAACACACTGATTGAATTATCATGCGCTATTAGTTCTATATAACAATGCTATATAAAAATAAAAGCCAACCTACCCAATCATACGGATAAGTTGGCTTTTTCAGTTCTAGCACATAACATTATATATTAATTTATACGATTATACAGATATGCCTTGAATACTCAAAATGAAATATAACTATTTCTCACAGGTGGATTTTAAAGAAATAATAATCTGATATACCCATTAAATAAGTTCACACCACTACCAGACAATAGCTTGGATATACAATTTATGAATGATTTTGAGTAATAGAGAAACTCATATAATACAGTCAAATACAATATCATCCAATAGAGAAAAAAGTTATTGGAACAGTCTCAACTATAGGAGTGATTCATTGCATAAGAAAGCAATATTGAGTAACTTTGTGGTAAGAACAAATGTTTACCGTTGGTTTACCGATATGTTCTTATGAGAGTTTATTAATAGGTTTGCAAACGCTTGCAAAAGTCTTGTAGCTCAGTTGGTTACACATGATAAATCCGTAGGATTTGTCATGCTTGGATACAGACTCATAATCTGGAGGTCCCAGGTTCAAGCCCTGGCTGGTCCACAAAGAAAGTCAAGCAGTTACGAATCTCGTAACTGCTTTTTTTATGTCCTTGCGTAAAGAGAGGTAACATTAGGTAAGGAATCAACGTAAAAAAGAACCGCCTGTATGCGCAAATCCTGCGGATACAGGCGGTTTTTACACAAACTTGCAAATATATTTAGCAAATCTGTTAAAAAAAAGCAGGCATTTTTCTTCATTCCTTTACTCCTTTATTCTTAATGTGAATCAGGAGTTGGCTCTCTGATTCAAAGATTAAAAATTAACATAAGAAAGTAGA
>ERZ780148.749-NODE-749-length-25244-cov-3.522490_pt1 | contig 25244 bp, 13 predicted proteins | sample MGYA00510984_ERZ780148 | MGnify/ENA primary metagenome ERZ780148 (study PRJEB29588, sample SAMEA2160902) | human gut metagenome | biome: human gut; feature: human-associated habitat; material: faeces | place: Denmark | collected 2008/2010 ...
ATTTTATTGTTTTTATAAATACTGAAATTTAATTCGACTGAATCTTCATTAGTATCAATATAGAAGTCGATCATACCATTTTCAAACTTATAAGTGGCTGAATTGTAAGATAACGTAAAGTAAGAATCTCCTAAAGTATTTGTAAATAAGAAAATATTGTCATGATTATCTTTTTTTCCATAAAACAAATATATCTTTTGTTTTCCCTGTGCACTCGAGAATAATTCTTCAAAGTTTTTACTACCATAATGTTTTTTAGCTTCATTATTTACTCTTTGAACACTATAGTCTTTGTTGATTGTCACCGGTAACGAAACTGCAAGCGTTACGCCAATACAAGCGATACAACATGCTGCTGTTAAAGAAGGATAAAACCATTTAGGTTTATTTAAATTGTATGTCACAACAGTTTTTTTGGGTCTAAACATAGGATCATCAGGTGGTTCTAACGCTGAATCTAATATACTTAAAAATTCTTTAAAATTACTTTTCATTTTATCTTGATTCCTAAATCTCTTCTATGATACTACAAATTCCAAATTAATTAAACAGATTTTGGAAAGAAGCGTGTGTAGCAATGTTTGGAGTTGCTCTCAATCTTACGATTGGATCACACACGACACCTTCATATAAATATCTGTTCGGAATGTTTAACCTAGCTCTTTTCCACTCAGCGAAACCAACACATGTTTCTGCATACTTTTGATTAATAGCGTATTCTGTATATGTTCTATCCCCCATATTCATTAAGAACATATCATCACTATATCCATAGCAAATTACTGCATGACGGTATGGATCCCCTAATCCAACAATCAATGGATTACCTAATAATACTTGTTGTTTTATCCTCTTCTTGCAAGCACTAGTCATTATATCTGCCAAGTTTCCCTCTACACTTGTAACAGAATAATCGCTTGAAGTAAATCCTCTAATATCCTTCATATACGCATTAAATGCACTTCTAATTTCTTTTAATGTCATTCCCAGAGTATTAGGATCACAATAACCATTATCAACACAATAATCAGTTAAATCAACAGAAAATCCCTGCCATGTTCCAGGCGTTTTTGGAAAAGCATTAATTGATTCTGGTGGAAATGCATTTGTTAGATTTACTTTATATGGATTTGTATATTGACTATCCATTATATCGTCATCATATATCGCATCCATGTATGACATCAATAACTCTATAGCAATAATTCCACAGTTTCCTTCATCATTAATACTATAATCTTTATACTTCTTAAAGAATGTATAGTTATTAATTACTTTAAACTCATTATAATCAGCAGTCGGATAATAATTATTCCAAGTAGCTTGTGTTTCAATTAAGTCTTCATCCTCTTCATCAACATTAATTGATAATTTTTCTCTCTTTGCTTTAACGAATTCTTCTTCCGCCTTTTGCTTTGCATCCCACTCTAGTATTGTTTCAACGGTTGTACTTTTCCCATTTTTATCTAGAAAAGGCTCCTCGGCAGAACGACGGAAGAGATATCCGCCAGGTCCTAAGTATAACAAGTCGCACGCATCTTTCCACTCGCTATAAGGACTTTCTCCCGAGAGTGAATATTCACTATAACTGCAGTCTTCTAAATCGTATATCGAAAAGCCCCCTTCCACATATGTTGTTAAAACATATCTGTTTTCAAGACTAGCACCAAGGACTGGGCGTTGACTTTCAACCGTCAAATCATCTAAAGATGTGCCCTTTTTTGTCTCTGTTTCTAATTTTTCTAAACTCGCTGTTTTGCTTTCGGCCAAGCGAAAATTAGGTTGTTGAGATAGATTTTGACCTACACAGCATAACATTGAGATAGCCAATAAATAAACTAATGTTTTCATTATACATATTGTGCCTTTATGTAAATCGTCAAAGGAATTTATGAAAAATCTTCTGTAAAAGTCGATTTTTACCCTGACACTTACGAAAACACGTTTCCCATTCGCGTTTACAGTGGCACCCCGTGGAGGGGCGCAGGGGTTGAAACAAATATATAAAATGATGGACACCATATTTTTTACGTTGCACCCCACAAGTGGTGCATGGGCTAAAAAAAAGGACAAAAGAAAAACCACTCTTGGAAAATTCCTTGAGTGGCTTTCTTTTTTTTTTGCGTTATACTATTAAATATCAATAGCAGTTATCAAATCATCAATGTGTTTGTAGTGTCTCATAGTCCCTACCTGAGTTAGTGATGCCATATACCGCAAGCAATGTCGGTATCGAGTTTGCCTTACCTGGATATGTCGCACTGTCGACGAAATTATACGTTTTCCCGTTGGCTGCAGTAATCGATCCATTGTCCATAAGCTGTGAATATCTCAGGTTGTAGACCGCTCCGTATGCTGTGATACGTGCTGTTTCGAGGATCATGTACCGGTTCTCATCTCCATGTTCTTTGAGGTAATCTGGGTCATATTTCTGGTACGCATGAATCTTATCCCCGGTATCCTCATCGGTAATCATATCGTAAGGATTGATATGCTGCTCTTTACCATCTTTATCCACGGTCACATCCGTAAATTTTGCAGAAGACGGCAGCCCGAGTGTTACGTGCCAGCGGGATGCACAGAAACTGTACTCATCCTCTGAAACCCCATTAGGTCCAAGGTCATTTCCAATGGCATCAAATTCCTTAAAAAGCTCCTGGTCATCATCGCCATTAATATCTTTATGGAGTGCTGTAACTTTACTGTTTCCAATAAAAGTACGGGTACGTCCATTCAGGTACAGGAACTGCGCGTTACCCTCGCGGTAGCCATCCCCCATCGGGATAGACAGCGGTGCAACAACCTCTTCTTCCATACCAGTTAATGGATTTTTTTGGGTCATCGGCATTCCATTTGCATCGAGTATTGTACGGCCGAGCACTTTCGATGCCGTTTCGGTCGCAGCCTTCTCTTCATCGCTGTAGTTCCGGCGTGCCTTCTCGTCATCCCAGTTCAGTAACATAGCATGGTCATAAATTTTGTCTTTCTGCTGATTAAAGTAGTCTGTTCCATACTTATCCATAAGACCAAACTCATTAACAAGCGTTACATCTTCATTCCGGCTGCCCCACACATCAACTGCCATGAGCTTGTCCTTCTTAGTATCGAGGATGTAATATTTCGGCTCGATCTGGACGTTTCCGTCCGCGAAATCCCGGCTTAATACCTGGATATCCCATAAGAGGTTGTATCCAAGCTGAAGCTGCTCACTCTTTCCCCGCAGTGCTGCGATGTTATTCTTTGCTGACTCAAGCGGGGTTGATACGCACCTGCCGGAGTCCTCACCTACATCAGACCACTTTGCGGTATGCCATGTATTGTACCACTGGTTATATGCGGATACCTTTTCGCCCCGGATATCCGTTGCGGTATCCCCATTATTTTTGTGCCATGACAGGTATGCGTTCTGTATACTCTTATCTACCGCATGAACAACACCATCTATATACCATTTATCATCATTTGTCTTACGTTTGAACAAATTGCTAAAGCGAAGGTCGGTACTGTCTTGCACCATGAGGTTTCCTATGCGTGATATTAAATCGACAAATGTTTGTTTGTATGCTGAATGTTTTGCCGTCAGGTCAATTGCACGTCCTGCATTTGTAATGCTTGAGTTGTCCTGGGAGCAGTCAAGTGATAACGCTCCGTCACGGTCATATGGGTTTTCACTGCCGCTCGGGGAAGGCTGGTTGTTGATTGCTTCCACAGCATACTCAATGGTAGCCCCACTCATCTCATGGTTGTCAAGCTGGGCGTAGAACTGATATGTAAATCCATCATCACGCTCCGACAAGCTGGTCAGATCGTAACAGTTGTTTTTAACGTTGCGGTTCGTCACCTTGTCCGTAATTTCCAGCTGGAACCATTGACCCGCAGGGTGCTCCTCAAAGGTTCCGTTCCGATTATACAAAACAGAAAATGGGAATTTAATCCATTTCTCCCTGGTCCACTCCGTGCAGTCATAATTATTCGCATATCCTTTTCCCTTCCGCTGTTCGGTCTGGGCGATTCCATAATCATCTGACTCATAAAAGTCGCCACAGTTTGGGAAGTAAATATAAAAATAGTTATCAAGCAGGACGAAATCTCCAAATTCCAGTGGCTTGGACGTTCCCGGTTTTCCTGCATTTGCCTGCTCTGCACCCTTTTTATGCAGCTCATCATTATGACATGCATCATAACAGATCTCATTGCCAGCATCGTAATGTCCAATCTTTCCGTTAACTGCCTTATGATGCGGTTCCTTGCACTGCAGGACATAAGTGGTCTTGCAGTGCTTCGTGCATACATGGCTGTCGTAGATGCACTGGCAGCTCCAAAACGGGTTTATGATGGTATGTCCATCTGTAGTGACACTGTTCGGAATCAGTGAATAATTATTTCCGGTTGCTTTCTTAACCAGGTCAAACACTTTGTCCGGATCATAGTCAGTGTGTGCTTCGATAACAGTGATCTTTGCGTACCCATTTCCGCTATGCTCTCCGGTTATACCGGATACATCTGTCAAAGATGAAGAAGCGTATCCTGAACCACCGCCACCAGCGGTTCCACCACCACTTTGATTTTCACCGGCGCTGCCGCCATAATAACCCCCGCCACCACCGCCGGATCCATAATAACCGCTTGAACTTGAACCACCTTGTCCAAAGCCAGCTCCATATGATCCATTATTTTGTGATGAACCGGTTGTTGTTCCACCATATCCACCGGCACCATAGCTTGAACCGCCATAGCCTTGTTGTCCATTTAGGTTTGCACCACCTCCAGCACCGCCATTCCAAGATGTACATCCACCGGATCCACCACCGCCAGCAACCAGTAATACAGAATTTTTATTATTGGCAAGTGCAGAAAGCTGCCCATTAGCTGTTGCTATTGATGTAGCTCCACCTCCGTATGTTCCATCAGAGGAATAGCCGTATCCACCACCATTAAAAGCTCCTTCTGCTTGCCCAACAGCTATATATACTGTTGTTTCACTATTAAATGTTACGACACCTGTCGAGTATCCGCCTTTTCCACCGCCTGCTCCGTGCTGTGAATTTCCACCGGATGCTCCCCATGCTTCCAGCTTATATTTACCAGCCGGGAGGGTAATACTTTTCACGGATCCAGAATAGTCATAGGTGTATGTCTTTCCAGCAGCTACACCACCTGCAGATCCGCCGCTGCCACTTCCATAGCAGTTCTTCAGCTGATCCTTAATTTTGCTCCATACCGCAGATCCAAGCATCTTCTCAAGATCTGCAGTATTTCCGCTGCTTGCTTCATCTACTGCAATCTTAAAACCTTCCGATGGCGTGTCCATGCATGCTTCTGTATGCACATGTCTGTTGTTTTCTGATGTCTGTTTCTGGTAGCCATCATCAAACTTGCGTGTCCAGTCAATCGTTCCGGCTGCAGTGATTTTTACAAGACCATTTCCGCGGCGTACCCCGGACTTCATTTCTGTATTTGTAAGACTGGACGCTGTATATCCCGAACCACCGGCACCGCCACCATTATTTGCATTAGTGACATATCCGCCGTACCAGCCACCGCCGGCACCGCCAGAATCAGTTCCAAATGTTACAGATTCCCCAACACCCTGTTTATATCCGCTGCCCTGGGTTCCTCCCATTCCGCAGCCGCCCATATTCTGGTTGGCTGAGTTATAGTCACAGGATGCAGTTTCAGAGTCTATCCTCATCCGTGAAGAACCCCTTGCATGGAAACAGAATTCCCAGATAGTATATGGATTCTGTCCGGAATCTGTAGAAGATCCATCGGTGTTTGTTGTAGATGTAAGTCCACTTGGCACAGTAAATGAATATCTGTACTCATTGCTGCTTGCTGCTTCAACCGTATAATTTCTTGTCTGGTATCTTCCATAATTGGTATATACAACCGGATATCCGTTTGTAAGATTATCACCCCTTACTGTTATCGTAACCTTTTGTCCCGGAAGATAGGTTTTATATGGGCCAAATACACCCTGTTCACTTCCATTCGTTACTGCACTGTTACCAGAAAGTGTTGTTCCGGTACGCAGTGATAAACCACTTGTTGGTGTCCATGTCGCATTTCCGGTAGATTTTATATTTTCAATGTATGCATTTTCACCATTCTTTCCACCGCCGTTTCCACCGCGTCCATCATCAGATCCACGGCTTCCCCCGCTGTTGTCTGCTCCGCCACCGCCGCCGGCAACCAGAAGTGTTCCGTCCGGGTTCCAGCTTGTTGCTGCAGGATTATTTGTGGTAGAAATATGTGACATTCCTCCACCAGAACCGCTGTCAGCAACACCACCGTCACCACCGCCGTTGTAACCACCAGCTGGTCCTCCAAAGCGGTTTGTCCCGGCTCCATATTTTCCAGCGCCGCCAACAAAAACATAAATTTTCTGTCCTTTCTTTAAGCTGATATTTCCTTTGGAATATCCACCATTTCCAGCGACAGAACTTGTAGTTTCCCTGTCAACGCTGTCATCATATCCATCACCGCCAGAAGCTCCCCATGCCTCAAGGGTATAGACTCCGTCTGCCGGGGCAGTGAATGTCTGCACATCACCTGTATAATTGTAAGTATACTGTACCTTTTTATCACTTATGCCATTGTAATAATCCTGTGTTGTTTTGGCGTGTTCTGTTACACCTGCAAAGCAGGATAAGGTATGCCTGTATGAAATACCGTTTGCGTCCTTTTCCGGTGCAAGTCTTGTAACTGCAAGATTATCCAATGAATAGCTGCAGTCATAAACGGAATTATAAGCTGTACCATCGGAAACTGCATCGTCCTGGTTACCGAACCAGATGCCGTCACCAATGTAATTCGTCATATCCCCGGAAGGATTCTTTGTTTTTGTAAAGGAAATTTCCTTTCCATCAACAATTACACCTGTATTAGCATCCACGGTATAAGAACCGCCTTTGTAGTCAACCTTCTTAGGGGATAACATCACGGAATCCATTCCAAAATGATACTGGATGGCATTCTTCCCATCCTTTGCCAGGAGGGAAGCCGCAGATGTATATTCGGATCCGTCTGCAAGCACAATCTTTAAGGAACCATCCGGCTCTGCAAGAAGCTTGGTTGCCCGGGTGGTAAACAGTGCTTTTTCTGAATCCAGTGCATTGTGGAAATTAAATACGCCCTGAAGTTCGTAAGTATCATTCTTTGCTTCTTCCGTATCTACCCCCATTGCGCTCCATGACATTGCAAGCGATGCACTGCCGTTTCCAGAAAGGTAACGGTCCGGCTGGTTCCTATCATCTTCCGATGTCCCTTCAAATGCCCCAAGCCCGTCATAGCGCTTGATGACAAAGCCACTGTCTGCGAGACTGACATCCATGTAAGTGCCTCCAGGGGCAAGGATATTACTGATAATGGAATCATAGCTGTGTACGACTCCATCATCGTCTTCCACATCACTGTGCTTTGCATTGTCAACATTAAATGCCGCCCTGCGCACCGGCTTTCCATACTGGCAGTTTAACAGCCGGTACTGGCATTCTTCTGCTGTTCCCGGACAAGTCGCATCATCAGCTTCCTTATTCATCTCCGCTGCCCCGCTTTTATCATCGCCGAGCACACGCTGGTCCATTTCCTTGTTTACCGTAAGGATATTTGCCCCCTGTACGGAAACCGGGTCATGGACAACGATGTTGTTGACTTTCGTCTGTCCGTTTGTGTAGATGGAATCCATGGTATAACCGACTCTCCCGGCTACGCTGTCGTTCCCGTCTGTATACTTGAATGTATAGTTGGTAATATCGTGCGATTCGGCGTTTTTATCAGCACCAAAGTTCGTATATGTAACCAGCGGGATAAAGAATGCACGGGACTGCCCTGTGACATATTCCTGGTTCGGGTTCGTCGGGCACTGTGCAATACCGTCCTGCATAAGCACAAGTCCGGCATTACCAAACTGCGCCGGTTCCGGTGCATCCGTCTGTCCGTTCAAGGAAGGGAGAATCCGGTTAATCCAGCTGTATTTTCCCCATACATCCTGCTTGGTAGGTGCAGTATAAACATCCGCAGTATTTGTTCCCATCCGCGCTGATCCGCTGCCATAAGTATCATAGTTTGTTCCGCCATAAATGTTTCCACATCCAGGGGAACAGATATTCCCGTCAATCGAATCCGATTTTGTCTGCATGATGGTTTTTACATCGTCCATCTGCTTCTGTTTTGTTTCAATCGTCCTTGCAGATGTTACTTTTGCAAGATCCAGGGTATTTCCATTCTCATCGGTATCTGTGATATGGTTATACTTCTCTTCATCTTTATCAAATGCGGTTTCTACAACTGCATTGCCTCCGGTGCCCTGGTACTTCGTGGATGTACTGCTGTAATTTCCGTTATAGCTTCCTACATTAAGGTTTGATGTCTTCTTAACCAGCGGGTTATCCGTCCACATCTTATCAGTCCACATCCATTTTGCCTTGCTGACATTCTCTTTTTTGAGATTATTCATGTCTGTCGGCTTGGAGTACCACAGGGTATCCTCATAATTTTCCTGGCACTCATGATGTTTTGTTTCTGCAGTATCCTGGTAGTAGACAATACTTTCATTGCCTGAACTGGTCTGCAAAATCAGGAAATCCGAAATAACAGTTGCTTTACAGTTCAGCTTACGTCTCTTATCAAAGCGTTTCCACTCGAACGTTGACTTGTCCACTGCATCGGCTGTGTTATTGGTATATCCGGTCTTGGTCTTTGCTGCTTCCCCAGCTTCCCCTTTTCCTTCCCCGCCTGTTTTGGCATTGTCGTGTCTGTTGCGGAGGTTGCTGTATGTACTATTTGTATACAGGCATCCCCTGCACCAGCTCTTTTTATGGCCGTTTGCCGTAACTACAACCGGGCTTCCCCCATGGGATGCAGTCTGTCCGTCACAGGAATCTGTACGGGTCAGCTTTTTATCACTGTTAAATTCTGTCCATGTAACATCATCATCCTGTCCGGTCTGCAGGCTGTAGCGGATACGTCCGGCTTTTGAAGTATCTGCCTGCGCAATGTTATAAAAAATATTCGGATCATATCTTACGATCTTCGATTTTACAATATCAAGGTCATTTTCTGAGGTGTCCGTCCAGGTTTCTTCCCCGTCTGCATCCGGGTCATCCCCTATATCCCCGGTCTCATAGTCCGGGACAATAAGATCGCCGTTTTCATCATACTCTTTATCGTTTGCGGCTTCCGTGCCTTCCACACCGGACAGGTCCGGATCAACAACCTGGGTATTATCCTTATTATCTTCCTTCTCTTTCTTTACTGCATCCGCTTCTGCTTTTCCTGCTTCCCCTTCAATACTGCTTCCGCTGCCATCATCTGTCTTACGAATCTCCCCCATGCCTTCGGCATAGCCTTCCTGCAGTTTCCATACCTTAAGGTTTGTGAAACGGATCGTATCGAAACGGAGTTTCTGGATCCATGTATCCTCGATCGCCGGGAGTACATGCTGGCAGCATGCGCCACAGAGGTCATGTGCCCCAAACTGGGTCAGGCCGCTTTTCTTTTCTACTTTCAGCCCGCTTTCCCCGGCATTGCCATCATAGTTCTTTGCCGTAATGCTTCCATCCTTGAATGTTACTTCAATTTTGTACTGGATGCTGGAAGATTTTCCATCCACAGATCCCTTGTATCCGCTCCAGCTGGAGTGTCCGGTTACTTTTCCGTGCTCATCCGTTGTATGGGATCCGGAAGCAGAAGCTTTATTACCTTTGGTGTAACTCCATCCGGTTCCAAGATCAGCAGATGTATTTGTTCTCTTTGCGCTTGATACAAGATCTGATGATGTATAGGTTCCTCCGCCATAAGACCGTGAGGAACCGGTATCATAGCTCTTTTCCCCTCCGGTCAGTGTAACCTTGATCGTAGCGGTTCCTACATGGTATACCCTTTTATATCCGTCAGAGTCATCAATACGGTAGACCGTGCCATCTGCACTTTTACCGATTTGTTCCATCTTCTTGGCCCAGTCTGCAGCCTGCCCTAATGCCGTATTGTAGGCAGAAACATCCCAGTTTGCCGGGGTCGGGGACATGCTGTATACTTTACCGGCATTTCCGCCCTCACATGGTTTTCCGGACGGGCTTACATTCGACCCGCTCTGTGACCACCGGGAAGTATTGTTCCCGATCGTCCCTGTCCATGTCGCATGGAATTTGGTTGTGCTGTCGTGTCCGTTTACAGTCGTGTTATAACCGGCAGCGCCCTGCGGGTTTACGGCACTGTTCTTTTCCGCCGTGACCGTTTTTTCCTGTTTCTTATCATTGGCATCTGCAACAAAAGTCTCTTCTTTTGTATTCCCTGCGGTAAGTGATTTTAAAGTATCACCTTTTTTGTACTCACAGTCCACGCCGTTGAAAATACTCTTATAGCGTCTTCGGGAACGGTAGCTGTCTTTATTCCCGCCCGGGACTTCTTTAAGATAATAATCATCATAGACTGCCTGCATGTTGACAATGAATTCTGACCCGCCGGTTGCAAAGTACAGGGACCGTGTGCTCGGCACACCTGCCATTGCTTCAAATGTCTCATTATAAATGGACCCTTCCTTTAATTCTGCATATGCTTCCGGAATGGATTCATAGGTGCCGGAAAGGTTCACATCCTTCGTATCATCCTTGTGGTAGATATACTGTGCAATGACATTGTTTGTTGTTGCGCAGCCACCTGCCTTAAGGTCAGACATGGATGGCTTTGTTTTTTTAACCGAACTTCCATTTATCACGCTTGTCCATTTTGTCTTCGCACCACTGCCGGATTTCTGCATGATATACACTTTTGCTTTCCAGTTCACATAATAACTGCCGGTGCCGGAAATCTTAAACCCTTTGGTACGCACATCTGCATTGGAAATGCGCCAGATCAGGCTCCGGTTTGCCTGCAGGTCTTTACCACCAATCTGTTTTGCAGACACAAGCTTGTTGTAATTCTGCTCATCTCCCTTTTCACTTCCCTTGTTTGTAGAATCATACTGGTTGAGCGCCTTATAATAGGTAACTTCTTTTTTTGCATCATATTTGGTTCCTGTTTCCGGATCTGTTACCCGCTGGACACTTTTTACAATTTTCGGATCGAGCAGGCTCGCAGCGGTTGTCCCGTCTGCATTTTCAAACACAATCTTTACATAGTATTTATCCGATGCAAGCACCTTATCGAAAAGTTTCTTGGATTCCTTGTCTTTCCCCGGGGACAGCTTTACATACAGGTTGTCCTTAATAGTTGTTGTGCGTGTTTTCCCCGTCATACTGTAAGACTGGAAGGTATCCTTGATATCTTTTCCATTCTGGGCCGGTTCCTTACCGTTCACATCCTTGCTGTAAATGGTAAGGTTAAATTTCACATCCGGGGTCTCTTCCGGCTGTGTGGAAATCCAGTAAAAACCGTTAACTGCGTAAGTACCATACTGCCATGCTGTATTTTTTGCCGTTCCCTTAAACACGTTAATACCCTGCTGGGACCCGACTGTTTGAAGCAGTTCGACCGTGGCCAGCCTGTTGTATACCCTTGCATTCGGCTTCCCGTTTTTATTGGGCATGCTGTAATAAGCCTTTGTCGTACGCATGATGACCATGCGGCTGTACCAGTCTTTGCCGCTGCCCGTGACGGATTTTGTATTCTGCACTGCCTTTGAAAGCCTGTCATAATACGTGCCGTAATCAGCATCTTTATACTTTGTTTTGGTGACAACGCCTTTCTTCGTTGCGACCTCTCCATTGTGCGCCTGGTAGTTCTGGCCGGATTTATCATCATATGCCGCAAAACCAATAAACCCTTTGTTCAGGCTCTTTGCATTTACACTCTTTAACGATGCAAAGGCGTCTGCTTTGCCGGAAAAGTTGTAATGCTTATTAATGACACTTCCGCAGGAGGCATAGGTGACCTCTTTGCTCGTGGCATAAACCATTCCCATGTCCAGGCGGATGACAACGTTTTCCAGGCTGCTGCTTCCGCCCTTTCCATTGCTTCCGTCGGCCGCTGTTTTCGCATATGTTGTTACGGCTTTCAGCCATTCGTTTGCTGCTTTTTTGTCACCGCTTGACTGGGCGAGGGCGTAACCGCTTACTAACAGGTCAAGGTAATGTGTGTTGTACTCATCATTCAGGACACGTTTTTTGGCCTCGTCCATTTCCCTGGTGGCACCCGGGGCAAGCACCTTTTTAAAACGGGAATTGCTCTGGTAAATACTTCTTAATACCTGGGATCCGACCATGTTTTTGTTTGCTGCATCCCTTACCCCTTTCTGGGTACCATATAATCCCTCTTCTGTTCCGTTTTTGGAGAACATTTCCGTGCCATAGGATTTACTGCTGAGTCCGGCAGCTGTCGTATACCGGAGGAAGATGTCTGCCATTTCCGGTGTTGTCGTATACTGCCCCTTGCTTGTTTCATTTACATTTGCGATAGAAGAATACAGCCTTCTGGCACGGGCAAGGTTTGTTTTCCCCTTGGATGAAAAACTTTTCCCGTTAAACCCGATAATCTTATTAATATCATCTTTACTCAGTTCCGAGAAATGTGCATAGTTGCACACTTCATACTTTTTCTTGGAGTCAACGGATGTGACTTCCACAAAAGATTTCTTGTTTTTTGATGATTTTTTCTCTTTGTTCTTGATATATTTCTTTAAATCGGCATAATAAATGCCTGCCTTATTCTTCCTGCTGCCGGCAATGCCGTCCGTGACACCCTTTGAAGTTTTCTTGAAGCTCCCGGCATCCTTTTCCTCATACCACGGATCAAGATCGTAAAAAATAGACTTTTTATTCCCTTTCGCACGGCCGGTCACAACGGAACTCTTTCCCTTCATTATCCAGGAATGGTGGTTGCTGGACGTGATGACACGCGGGACGAATACCAGGGTGCTGTCATCATATTCATACGAGTTCTGCATCGCGAGGATGTTGGACGTGATCGCATGATGCAGGGCATTACTGTACTTGTAGATTGTTTCCCCCTTATCCGTGGTTCCCATTTTGTCGATCCAGTATGGGTAGTAGTCTGGCTGGTCTTTGGGAGCTTTGTCAGACTTGGCATATTCCTTCTTGGCAGCCTTTACGACTTCCGGGTCGTTGGTGGACGCTACTGGGGAAGAACCCTTCTTTGGATTATCCTTGTCTCCCCCATAATACAGTGTCCCTTTCTTATTGACCTCATTCAGGTCATAGGTAACCACCGATACCCCGATGACGCCGGGCTCGTAAACGGTCGGGTTATTGCCACCCCCGCCAATATAAGATGGGCTGGATGTATTGCCACTGGTTCCGTAATCATTCGAAGCCCCGTTACCCTTTGCTGCATAAATGATTGTGCCCTCGGCACACCCAAGGATGGCTGAAACCGCAATCAGCACCACTGCTGTCAGCGCTGCCCCGTGCTTTCCCATCCATGCCGCAAGCTTTTTGAAAAACCTGCTTTTGTATCTGCTGTCTGAAATACCATTGTTCTTTTCCATGGTTTCCCTCCTTCAAAAAAGAATATCTATAATAAAACCGCTCCTGCGGTAGCTTTTTTATATTTAATCTGCTACAATATAAATGTGAAATGCTGTTTTTGTAGCCTTATTTTTTTGTTGGATGCGGGACCGGAAACCGGGAAATGTGAAAACGTCAAAACAGGGAAATGTGTATAGGAAAAAATGTAAAAAGTTTTCCGTTTCTCCTTGACGTTTTCCAAAATGGCTCAATATATAAGGTGAAAGGGACAAAAGATTTCCTTTCAGCTGCTTATTCAAATATATTTACGAAATCCAAAGGAGGGTTTTATTATGAAGAAAAATGTTTTTAAGAAACTGATGTGTGCAGTTCTTGCTACTGCATGTGTTGCTACTGCTGTTGTACCTGCAATGGCGGATGATGTCGTTACCGCTGAAGCTGCCACAAAGAAGGTTACTTCTGCGTACAAGTACCATATCGATGGTTATGACAAAAAAGGATATCCTATAGATGGGTTTTCAAAAACCTCTTTTTACAAGGATTTAAACTCCCTGCCATCTGTCAAAATGGGGAAAACAACCATTAACGTTCCGGCAGTAACATCCTCAGTAAAGTCAGTATCAAAGGAAAAGGGAGAACCATGCTATGAATCCTTTGTAAAATTTAAAGCCCCAAAGACGGGGAAATACGTATTCACACTCGACAACCTGCAGGGTACAGACGATAAATCTTTAAAATGCCTCAGTGAAGGTATTTATAAACCCGTGAAAGAGGGGAAAAAATATAAATTAGAATACCTTTATCCAGACGCCGTTGGTAACTGCGGAGATCTTTACGAAAACAATTACCTCGCAAGGCTCCGCACAATCCTCGACAACTATAAAGAAGAGCATCCGGAATATGCAGATGTCATTGAGGAAACGTATAGCGATGAAACAGATTTTGTAAACAAATATCCTGTTGACAAAATCAAGTTTACCACCCAACTCAAAAAAGGTCAGACCTATGTATTCGTTATTTACAATAGGGGTATGGATAAAGCTGTCCCGCCTTACTTTACTACACACGGCAGCGATGAACAGAGTTGTCTGTGGGGTGGAAATTACCTGAAGGCATATTCATTCGACATAAATATCGAATACAGGAAATAAGCTATTTGCATAGTTGCACCCTCCGGGGTGCATGGATTGAAATTTATATTGCACAGATGAAGCTTGCCCGCCCCGCCCCAACACCACAAAAGGTAAACCGGGGCGGGGCTTCCTTTGAACTGCGACATGAATATTTGGAAGTCCTATCCCTTTCTTTTCCAATGTCCACACACAAAAAAAGGATCACCGCTATGGATGATCCTTAAATTCTGCTGCTTATTTGATTGACTGTGCAAGTGCTACTGTTTGAGCATCTACACCGCTTGCAATAATCTGCTCTGCCGTTTCGCCATTCCTCAAACGGTTAACCACAGCCACAAGCAGGTTCTGGCCTTCTGCGCGGCCTTCTACAAGACCTTTTTCAATTCCTTTGCGTTCCAATCTTTCTGCTACATCGCACATACAACCAACCTCCTTTTTATTGTCAGATTGTAAAATTTCCTCGTATCTTCGATCTCCAGCCATTACTGCCAAGAGTTTTAACATGGCATCGACATGCGTGATGACGGTTTGATCGTCCGGTACATAGTCCGGATTTTTTCTTCTCTCAGAAAAGAATCGAGCAACAATCCCAAAATCACTTTTAAATCTAGCAATCTGCTCATCCGTAAGCCATGCGATCTCGAATACATGGATGTTGTAATCACTCACATATTCATCAAGTCCCGCTGGAATATCCAAAAGTTCCTTGATGCTTTTCGGTGCTGTCCAATGTTCATTGCCAAAATACAGCACTATGGTAATCACTGGGACGATTTTATTCTTCCGGTCCAGCAACTGGCTCCTGTATGCAGTTCCGTCATAACTGAACACTCGAAATGGCATAAACTTTTCGACTTTAGTCTGATTTTCCATGCCACATAAGGCGATCCGGACATTTCCATCCATCCAATATTTTGCGACATCACGCTCCAATTCATGAAGTTTTTGATCACTTGCTTTGTATTGAGAATGAACAGAACTGTTTCTCAGCGAATCCGGATGTACTACATCTTTCCCTTCAAATACAAAAGCATTTATGATATCTGCAAAAACATCATTGTAATCCTCAAGTATTTTTTCGGTTAAATCTTTTTCACCCATATTTTTTCCTCTCTTTCCCTGTTTATGCAAATTTTTTGTTTCTAATCAGGGAAAGCTTAGGCATCCCTGATTATTTCAAATCAGGGACCATCCCTTATCTGATTTTATTATAACACCCGCAATCGAAAAAATACAGTGGGAAAATGGTCAGATAGCCATGTGCTGCGTGCTCGCATGTTTCTTTTCTCCCATAAATCCTCACTCTCCTTTCGATACGTGTTTGTTATTTCAACTTTAATATGAAACAAGAAAAGTTCCCCACCCCGGCTTCCTGCCACCAGAACACGGGTAGCTGGCGGGGCGCAAATCTCGCCATTCTTGAATTGGATTCCGGGAAAGAGATCGCGGTGAAACCATCTGAGATTAAGATTTTGGAAGAATAGCATTTGAAGGGAATATGACAAGGAATTTTGTTTCTTGTCTTCCCATTCAATTTTTGGTACAATAAGTATGTAATCGAACAGAAGTACGGATGCGATTTTCCGATTGTTAACTGCCCTCTAGTATTACGAAAGAGAGGGTGATGCCCTATGAGTACATCAGAAGTATTAACTTTGCTGCTTGTAGTCTTCGCGGCGCTGTCTTACATAGACAATCATAACAATAAAAAGAAATAGCATCCCACCGTCCAAAGTAGATGCTATTTCTTTGAAGAAATAATATTAAACCGAGGGCAAATCGGAAATCTCTTCCGATCAGCTTCTAACTAGATTATAACGGAAGGCGCTTGAGAAATCAAGTGCCTTTCTTTTGATAATCCCATCCAGATTTCTTACGCAGAATACAGCTTTCCGATCTCTTCCCACCACTCTTGTGGTATCTCCGGGACATCCGCTTCATCTTCTGCAAAGGCAAGCGCCTGTAGGATATCCGATAATCCAACGAAAAACTTTCCCTTCTCATCCCCGGCAACTACAAAAGTATGCTCATCCTTCTGCAAAGAGAACCCATCCGGGAATGCCTTTTCCAATGCTTCTTCTTTTTTACTCATACGTCCCCCTATATCTCCGGCATTAACTTATACGCCAGCTCTTGCAATCCCGGTTTCACAACTTTCTTTTCTGATGCCGTCAGATTTGGATACCGGTATTCGTTAATATCCAGTTTCTTGATGATCTTCGTCTTGTCTTTCTGGAATACCTTTCCGTTCGGTCCAACCTGCCGGTCATTCCACGTTTCCGTAAAACTATTTGAAAAAATTAAAAAACTTTCCAAAATCCATTGACGATTTTCCAAAAGGCGCAATATACATACCGTAAGAACAAACATGTACTCTATCCGAAGGGTACGAAAGAAACGGAGGAAAATTGGTGAAAAATTTATTGAAAAAGAAAAGTCGTATCAAAGTGCTTCTGGAAAGATCAGAACTGATTCAGTTTATTCTTTGTCTGCTTGCGATGGTTTTGCTGTGTATTCTGAACTACCTGGCTGCCAAATGGGAATGTTCCCTTGCTATTCCGGATACAAACAGTGGACTTTTTTACAGTCTTTTACTGATTACATTTATGGCAGGCAACATAGTTGGCTTATTTCTGTTGTTGTGTATTCTCCTTGTATTGAAGTACGCAGTAGTTTCGACCCTTACAGAATGGATACGCCAATTCAGGGCATTTAACAACTACTGCTATATTCCACTTACGGAAGACGAAGTGCGCGGCTTCAGCTTTGCTTCTGCCAGAGAGTATTTCGGCCACATCAGTCAAATGTTGTACTACGGGGGAAAAGACGATGAAGAAAAATCTGCGAAATATGTTCAGTTAAAAAATGCAGATCTGAATAAAATGCTTGCCATCTGTTTGAAAGTATTCCCGGATAACGGAACCATTTTTTCTCTGAGATACAGAGATTGCAAAAATATTTGCGATGATTCTGAAGCTTTTATGCAGTTTCTCGATTTTTACCATGTAAGCTACGAAAGCGATGAAAAGTATGCACCATCTGCAAACATTAACAAAAATGGAATCGTTAGTCTTTCTGTTCTCAACAAAGATGGACGTGGAATCATCTGGGACGGGGAATCCTTTTTACTGCAGCATTTTTCAAAAGACGTGGTATACCGTTTTGGAATCGAGACGGTATCATTACATGCTTTTGCCGAACTTCTTTCCCTTGATCCAAGCCAATCCTTCATTTCATACCACACATTGAAATGTTATGGAGAAAAAGTCGCGCATCTTTTAAAAGAAAAGGAAATCCCGACTACTTTTACACTTTCCAGAGACGATATCGACCTAATGTTGAGAGAATATTCAGGTTTCTTTACAGAGACAACTATTAATGGAGAAAAAGGTATTCTTCTTTCGGATCAGAAAAATTACGATGACATGATGGATCTCCTTGGCCAACTCTGTCAATATATGCCAAATTTATTCCTGACAGCTTTTTCTGATAAGCAGGCGGTCCGTCTGTTATAAATTTATGGCGAAAAACCCACAGGCTTGCCTGTGGGATGAAAGCCCCTTTTCCTACTTTCTTTTTACATTAATTAGACATATAAGAGTATGAACAGGAAGGATATACATAAATATCGTACAAAACACTTAAAGTGATCAAATACATTGAGGAGCAGAAAACAAATGGATGCTGACGAGTACAAAAAACTTCTGAAAAAATTTCATAAACTTTCTGACAGGCATATCCTGGTCGCTGAGGCGGATATGTCCTATCCTGATGTGCAGAAGGTCGTAAATCTCTCAGACAGGATCCGGAAAGCCGGTAATGAGCTTGTTGGTGTCATGAAAAAGAATTATGAACAGCTCATGCGTACCAAAAAGTACCGCAAGCTGCTTCAACTGTATGGCTCCACTGAGGACAAGAAGAAACGCAAAACATATGCCGGACAGCTCAATGAGATGCAGGAACAGTACAATCTTACAAAAGAGTCCTGCCGGACGTTAATGATACCTATTGGTAAAAAGTATGGCATTGATGCCATATTTGCCCTCACGAAAGCCGAGGATGTATGGCACGGCGTTGAAAAATGTCTTTACGGGAATGGGAAAACGCTTCATTTCTCCAAATATGGGGATCTGCCATGCATCCGGGCAAAGCAGATCAACCGAGGTATCCCGATGTCCGTAAAAAACGATGAACTGAAGTTTAAGCTGGGGAAATTAGTTTTCGGGATACAGGTCAAAGACCGGTTCCAAACTGATGAAGTCAATGCCGTTTTGGATTACCTTGCCTCGCCAGAGACTACGGATCGTAAAGCCGTACAGACTCTTCTGGAAGAGGCATGCTGCATAAGCACGTACCGGCCATGCTATGCAACTCTCGTGCCGAAATTTATCCGCGGAAAGTACAGGGTGTACCTGCATCTCACCATTGAGGGCAGGGCAAAACCTAAATACGACAGATTTGGCAATCCCCGACATAAATACGGCAATGGCATCGTTGGCGCTGATATCGGCACACAGACTGTAGCCTATACTTCTGATACAGAGACGGGGCTTAAAAACCTTTCAGAACGTGGCAACAGTATACAGACATCAGAGAGACTTGAAAGACTTTATTACCGCGCCATGGACAGGAGCAGACGTGCCACGAATCCGGAGAATTACAACGCCGATGGCACCATTAAGAAAGGGAAGAAGAAGTGGACTTACTCCAGGCATTACAAAAAGCTGAAGGCAAAACATGCGGAACTCTGCCGCATAAATGCCACAAACAGGCAGCTTGCCATAAATGAGGATGTAAACCACCTGCGTTGTCTCGGAGATACATTTGTCACGGAACCTAAAAATGCAGCCAGGCTCATGAAACGGGCGAAAGAGACAACTGTTAATAACAAAGGCAAGATCAACAGGAAGAAACGTTTTGGAAAGTCGGTAAAGAACCGGTGCCCGGGCGGTTTCCAGGCTGCCGTGGAAAATAAGTTCAAAACATCCGGCGGTACATATATAGAAGTACCCAATAATTACAGGGCAAGCCAGTATGATCACACGGCAGATGATTACATAAAAAAGAAGCTGTCCGACAGGATGTATAAACTTGCAGACGGTACACTGGTACAAAGGGACTGGTATTCTTCATTCCTGTTGTACTGCTACAATTACAGAACCAATGGTATAGATAAAAAGAAATGTGCTGCAGAATTTAAAAAATGCTACAGCATGGAAAAGGATTTCATTGAATGGATTAAAACAAACAAAATCAAAGTACTAAACAGTGGAATTAAAATAGCATAACGAAAACGCATTAGGGAGACTGACTATGCTTCCTTGCTGTAAAGCAGAAATTTACCGAAACACAACTAGCTTTCTTTACATAATAATGTGGCCTTTGGGCTGCTTGGTAATAAAAGTTCTTACTCAAACAGACTTATACCTGTATTCCAAAGCCTATGAAAATATTCGTATGGTGCACGATTACAGGCTAAACTTGGCAGTAAGAACCCCACAGGCTTGCCTGTGGGAGTAGTCAGAATATCGATAGGCAAAAAATGATGTGATGCTCCATGTGGACACACGAAAAATCTCCGGAGTTGGAGCTTTGGAGATTTTGGTTAATTTCCAAATTAAATGCAAAATAGGTTTGCGTTAAGTCTGATAGGCATAAAATAAAGTTTTTATACTTTACTTTATGCCTATTTCGTAATGAAAAAACAAGGAAAAGACTTATTTTACAAGTCAAAAACAGATATTTCATATTCGTGAAGATATCCACTTTCAGAGTAAATGCAAAATTATTGATTTTATTGCATTTACTCTGAAAAGACATTGGATTATACGTGAATATAATTTTATTTCATATTTGTTAAGGAATAAAAATACGAATCGAATGGAGAATGTTCCAATATGTAAAATGAAAAGATTGCCGAAACAAACGTTCTATGGTAATATGTAATTGTAATAATTAGAGTTGCAAAAAAGTTGAGTTCGTAGTATATATACGATCTCTGGAGTCTGTTTGCCGATGAATGTATATTGTAAAAATCACGGCATATGCTATAATGTAAGAAAATAATAGTTATTATAGCGTAACACTACCAGTGTTGCAGGTTAGGGACATCCCCTAGAGATTTATCAGGGGATGCAGTAATCGCTTTCCCTGTTTACATAGATAAATAATATCTGCTTTTAAGTAGGGAAAGAGAGGAACGAAAGGTAATGGGTTTAGAACAGTATGCAAAGTCAGTAAGAGAAACGGCCGATAATCTTCGGATTATAGATGATGCACTGTTTCGATTAATGGCAGAGAAAGAAGGCGTTTGCCAAGAAATTCTTCGTACATTGTTGGATATGCCAAGTCTGAATGTTGTAAAAGTAACTGCTCAATCTGTAGTTAAAAGTTTACATCGAGAAGTTACGTTAGATGCATTATGTGTCTTGGAAAATGGAGAGTATATAAATGTTGAGATGCAAAAAGGCTCAGGCAATGATGATGTCGTGAGGACGAGATTTCATGCGGCAGCACTTACATCGGCATATACTCCCAAAGGAACAGATTTTGCAGATGTTCCACAAGTAACTATTTTGTATATTACAGAATATGATGCATTGAATAATGGGCAGGCTGTTACGCATGTAAAGCGATGTATGAAAACGAAAGGTGGTTTTATTCCGGTATATGACAAAGAGGATATCTTCTTTGCGAACACCGAAATAAAGGAAGATTCTGACAAGTCAGAATTATTGCAACTATTTTTAAGAAACAAAGCATTTGATGATGCAAAGTTTCCAGAAATAAGTAAAGCAGTCAAATATTTCAAGGAGACGGAAGGAGGTCGTTCAGAAGTGTGTAAAACGGTTGAGAATTATGCAAAAATCTATGCCGAGGAAGCGGCAGCAGAAAGTCGCAGGGAAGGTCGTAAGGAAGGTGAAAACATTCTTGCAGATACTGTTGTTCGTCTGAGGCAAGGCGAAACTCCTGAGCAGCTCGCCGCAAGAGGGATTGGCCAAAGCACAATCGACCTTGCAATGACAATTAAATAGGACATCTTTGAAATTAAAAGGATCATCTCAAACCGAGGTGGTCCTTTTTCTAGTGTGCCGAGCATGGCACTAATCTTACTGGTGAAAGTCCAGTCACGGGTATTTACCGCCAAGTGTAGTGAACCACAAGTCGGTACCAGTAATGGTATGGATGAAGGAAGTGGTGTAACAAAGTTCTTGAGCCTACGTACAGAAACTTGATAAGGCGATTAGGTGGGTAAGGTTGCTAGACAAACCAAAGCCCAAAAGGTAAACGTAAACCGAAGTTGTAAATCAAGAGGTTGTGGAACGAAAGATTAGCGTCTTACCTCGGGAGACCCTACTCACATACTGAAAGGTATGGTCGAAAAAAGGTTTAGAGAGGGAGTCAGATGATGTCATAGTAGGCGAAAGCCGAAGGACTGAAACGATTTATAGTACGAATCGTTATGTTTAAAATAATACATGAGCCAGAAATCGAGTGGACAGGAAAAGTAGGAACGTAACCGAGGAATACTGTTTATACTTAGAGGGGTGTTATGTATGAATTTTAGGATAAGTCAGAGGAGTAACAACAATGGAATTGATTGAAGTGATCTTGTCAAAAGAAAATCTGAACAGAGCCTATAAAAAGGTAGTTGCCAATAAAGGTGCGAGTGGTGTTGATGGAGTTACTGTAGAAGAACTGGGAGATTATATAAGGAAGAACAGAGAGAAAATCGTTACATCTCTTAGAAACAGAACATATATACCGAAACCAGTCCGAAGAGTATACATTCCGAAAGACAATGGTAAGAAAAGACCATTGGGAATACCCACAGCACTTGACAGAACTATCCAGCAGGCAATAGCACAGCCTATATCTGATATTTATGAAGAGATATTCAGTGACTATAGTTATGGATTCAGAGCCGGAAGAAGTTGTCATGATGCCATTCGACAGGCATTGGAATACTTGAATGATGGGTATGAATGGGTAGTGGATATAGATATAGAACAGTTTTTTGACAAGGTAAATCACGACAAATTAATTCAGATACTAAGAGAACAAGTAAATGACAGTACCACATTAAATCTGATTCGGAAATATCTGAAAGCAGGTGTAATGGAAAACGGCTTGGAAAAAGCAACTATTACCGGCGTGCCGCAAGGAGGTCCTCTTTCAGTCGTATGTTCAAATGTCTACTTGGACAAGCTGGACAAAGAACTGGAACATAGAGGACTCCGCTTTACAAGGTATGCAGATGATGTATTAATTTTCACTAAAAGTGAAATGGCGGCTAACCGGGTGATGAACTCCATAAGTGATTGGCTGGAACGGAAACTATTTCTAAAAGTAAATGCAACAAAAACGAAAGTAGTCAGACCGATGCGAAGCAAATACCTAGGATTCACATTTTTGAAAAACGGTGGAGAGTGGAAAGTAAAACCTACCAATGAAAAGAAAAAGAAGCTTAAAAAGAAGCTGTGTGAATATCTGAAGAGAGGGAAAGCAATAGCAAGACCTCTTGTGGTTACAATCAAGCGAGTAAATGAGATTGTGCGAGGATGGATTAATTACTTTAGAATCGGGTTGATGAAGCAATTTGTGGAAGAGCTTGGACAGTGGCTAAGACACAAAATAAGAATGATAGTCATGAAGCAATGGAAGAAGCCGAAAACCATCTACAGAAACCTAAGTTATCTAAACTGGAAGAACCGAAACGGATACAGTCAGGAAGATATTCATAAAGTTGCGAATTCAAGACTTGGGTGGTATAGAAGAAGTGGAATGAACGTGGTGAATTTCATTATCAGTAAAGATTTACTTGAAAATAGGATAAAAGATGGAGCTGGTCTGCTCAATCCCTTATCCTATTACTTAGCAAAAGTTGGAATATAAGTTGTAGAGCCGTATACGAGATCCGTACGTACGGTTCAATGGGAGGGGCGAGATAATTATTCTCCCTCTACCCTATTATCAAATCACAGAGCAATACTGCATTTGAGAGTGTTATTATGTTGTGTGGGGAGCCACTTTTGTGGTTGTTACTTTTTTGAATAAGCAATTTCAAATGCTTTTGGGGATATTGTTCTTATTGATATCCGTGTCGGATGAAATCTCAGATGTAAAATAAAAATTGAATGATTGTGTGAGATAAAGGATGATAGGGTGAGTTTTTGGTGCCCAAGAAATAGAAATATTTGAAGAGGGAGCAAAAGAATTGTTGTGTGTGGGGAACAGCTTTTTGGAAAGCTTTCAGAAAGGGTGGCATGGAAGAAATGGTACTAAAAGCGCATAAAGAGATTGCAAAGTACTACTTTAAGCAAGAATTTTAGATGATGTAAAGGCAAAGTAGTACTATAAGCAAGAATGAAGCAATTAAGTACTACTTTTTATATAAAATCATGATGGGAAAAAGAAAAAAGTAGTATGAATCAATGACAGAAGACAGGCAGTCGTTGATTATACCATTGGAAGAGAATTGTACACATCGGATTCGGGCATGGGAACAGGAAACATATGAACCATGCAATAAATACCCGGAGGCATTGCGATATGAAACAAATGCAGGAGAGTATGTACGTTCCAAGTCAGAGGTAATTATAGCAAATCTTTTGCATATGGAAGCAGATCAGCTTCTTTACAAATATGAGCGGCCGCTAAAATTAAGATATCAAGGGCGTAAAATCATAGTTTATCCGGATTTTACAATTTTAAATACACAGACAGGAAAGTTTACCTATTGGGAGCATGCGGGACTGATGAGCAAACCAGAGTATGTTTCTGATTTTGTTTGGAAGAACAATTTGTATTATGAGAATCATTTGTTGCCGGGGACAGATGTTTTATTCACTTTTGAAACAGAAGATCATCCGCTGGAAATTCGTATGATTAAAAATATGATTTTGAATTTGCTGACGTAAAAGAGTAAATTCATGCATCTGTAAAATTGATACATTGTGCATAAAAAGACAACTTGTTTTGTTGCCTGAAATTTTTGTATAATATGATCAATGGAAAGTTCATAGCACGAATTCAGAAGTATCATTATAGCAGTGCCTCTATAATTGATTTGAGTAACAGATAGCAGAGATAGTGTCAAGTTTTCTATGAAAACTTGACATGTTGCATCATGTAAAACTGCAAGATCATATGGGTGCAAACAGGTTGATAAGTTTGAGGATGGTCTTGTTTTTTTGAAAAGTATAGAACGTGGGTGGAGCAGATCTGCTGAACGCCTGCATAGAAGACAGCACAGGTAAAGGAAAAAAAGGATTATTTATCATCCAAAAAAAGAACTGAAAGCAAAAGGTTTTTATAAAGAATCTTGTCATGGCAGCGCCAATGCATGATGCGGGAAAGATTGTGATACCGGATGCAATTTTACAAAAACCGGGAAGACTGACTGCCGAAGAATTTGAGATTATGAAGACACACGCAGGGAAGGGTGGACAAATCGTAAAAGAGACGTTTACCAATCTGGGCGATGAGGAGTATGAAAAAATAGTATACGAAGTTGCCCGACATCATCATGAAAAATGGAACGGAAAGGGATATCCGGATGGTCTATCAAGAAAACAAATTCCATTGTGTGCTAGAATTATGGCAGCGTCGGATGTGTTTGATGCGGTAATGTGATTCATAATAATAACAGGAGAGAACATGTATAATTTATAGTAAATTAGTTTTG
>ERZ780148.753-NODE-753-length-25216-cov-10.039148_pt1 | contig 25216 bp, 27 predicted proteins | sample MGYA00510984_ERZ780148 | MGnify/ENA primary metagenome ERZ780148 (study PRJEB29588, sample SAMEA2160902) | human gut metagenome | biome: human gut; feature: human-associated habitat; material: faeces | place: Denmark | collected 2008/2010 ...
ATTTAAAGGTGAGACAGGTAATAATTACATTTTATATAATAATCTTTTATGGAGAATAGTAAAAATAAATAATGATAGTTCAATAACTCTAATACTAGATGACTATATAAATATGTTACCAAAAAATTTAATAAATTCATTTTTTGAAAATCTAACAAACAATTTAAATACAGATTATTTAACTAAAAACAAAGTATGCATTGATGAAATGAACGACAACGAAATAACATGTAACAAAATTAATAATAATTCGTATATAAGTTTATTAAGTGCCTATGATTATCTAAACTCATTTTATGAAGAACAAACTTTTATTACAAAAGATAAAGAAATAATGTGGCTATATAATAATGATAATCATACAAATGGTGATAGTATTAGTAAATCAAATGAAAATAACTTTTATGAAATTAGACCAGTTATAACCCTAAAAGCAAATACAACATATAAAACTGGCAATGGTAATAAAGACAATCCATACAAAATTGATGATGAATCTTTCGGATTAGGAAGTATAGTAAAAATAAATAATGAAACATATGTAGTTTATGATTTTATAGATGATATTAAATTAATGAGTTTAAATACAATTGATAAACTAAATAAAGAAAAAGTATTAGATTATTTAAATAACGAATTATATGAAAAATTAAATTATAATAACATTCTAAATAATTTAAACATTTATACTGGAACATACAATAATAAAAAAGATGATTTATATAAAGAAAAAGAAATAAAAAAAATTGGTATACCAAACATCCTAGACATAAAAATAAATAATGATATAACAAATTATTATTTACCTAACAAAATTAACAACTTTGATTTAATATATGATAATCCAATTATATATGGAGATACAAAAACAATTCATAAAACCAGATATACAATTTCATTGTCAAAAGATAAAACTAAAAACTTTATAAAAGAAGATAGTATATACATATATAAAGAAGGTGCAAAATGAAAAAAAATAAAATAATAATTATCATAGATTTAGTTATTGCTGTCTTATTTCTAATAACAATAGTTTTTCAAAATAATATTGAAGACTTCATGATAAAAAAAAGATTTCAAAATAATATTTCAGAAAAAAATACTGATTACAAATCATTAAAATTTAACAACAATTTAATTATCAACACAACAGATGACAAAAAATATGATAATGAATATGAAGCTGAAATACAAAACCGAGGAAATAACAATGATTATAAAATTATTGATATTACTGTAGCAAATAACAAAGGATGGCTAGTAGTTGTATATGATCCAAGTACAGTACATATTATGAAAAGTAGAGCTTTCAAAACCCCGAATAATGATGGTAAAGAAAACATTATAGATATGACTAAAAGATATGGGGCAACAATTGGTGTTAATGGCGGAGGTTTTTATGACGATGGTAAAGTTAGTAAAGACATACCATTTGGTTATATTATTGAAAACAACAAAGTTATCTATAAATCTCACAATAGAGAATCAGATATTATTGGTATGAGTAATGATAATAAACTTATGCTTGTACACGCTACCGGAGAAAAAGCTATTGAAATGGGGATGCGTGATGGTTTAGAATTTGGTCCATTCTTAATCATTGATGGAATAAGACAAACCAATTTAAAACCTACCAGAGCAGCTAGAAACATGATAGCTCAAAGAGATGATGGCATAATATTATTTTTAGTTACGGATGGAGCATCATATGCTGGTATTACCTTTAATGAAGGAATTGATGTTTTAGAAAAATATGGAGCAACCACTGCAGCCAACCTAGATGGTGGTGCTAGTACACAACTAGTTGTAAACGGTGAACTTTTAAATTCACCTAAAAATGCTTTAGGTATTCCAATACCAAAAGGAAGAACAGTTGTCAATGGCTGGGGAGTCTTCCTAGATAATTAATTTCAAAAAAAAGAGTCGAAAGACTCTTTTTAAAAAGTGTGAGTTTTGAGTTTATATGTTAATTGTGTATAGTTTATATTTTTATAAACCTAAAGTGTTACCTTATATAACATCCCTCCTTTGTTACAATTTAATGATAACAAAGAATTATGAAATATTTATGTTGAAATAATGAAATTTTTATATTTTGATTTTAAAATAGAAAGTAGTTCCTTTTTTTAATACACTCTTTACACCATATTCATAATTATGAAGTTCAAGAATTTCTTTTACAATAGAAAGTCCCAATCCAGTTGAAACAACATTTCTTTGATGATTCTTATCATTTTTATAATACTTGTTCCAAATATATGGAATTTCACTTTCTTTAATGCCTTTACCGGTATCACTTATTTCCACCAGATAATACTTTTTATGTTTTGTTACTCTCACCATTACAGTTTTATCATCACCAGTATAATTAATAGCATTGTTAATTAAATTATAAATAACTTGATTTAACTTCTTTTTATCAGCTTTTATCATTATTAAATCAGGCATATCCAAATTAATTGTATATTTTTCTGTTTCTTTTATTATTTGATATCTATTAACAATAGTTTTTATATCTTCAGCTAAATCAAATTTTTCAATACTAAGGGAGTCTGCATTAGATTGCATTCTAGATAAATCAAGTATATCATTAACTAAAACAGTTAATCTATCAGTTTCATCTACAATAATACTTAAATGTTCATTCATTTTATCAGGATCCTTGTAAGAAATATCTCGAATCATTTCTGCATATGCCTTTATCATTGTAAGTGGTGTCTTCAAATCATGAGAAACATTTGCCATCAAATCACGGCGTAGTTCATCAGTTTTAAGCATTTCACTTTGAGCCTGTGTTAATGCTTCACTCAATTCATCAATTTCTTTAATGCCTGAATCTTCAAAATAAACATCAGTATCTCCAGTCCCCAACTTTTTAGCCTTTTTAGTTATTTTTGTAATAGGTTCGGTTATTTTATTTGATAAAAATACTGACATAATTATTGCTATTACAATACCTAAGGTACAAACGTACATTAATTGCCTTTTAATCAGAATTGTAAAATCAGAAATATCTTCTAAATTGGAATAAATAAATGTATTTTTACCATCTACTTTTATACCATACATTAATGCTTCAACATGCTTATCTTCATTAACAAATTTATAAGATTTAAATGTTTCATCAGATTCAACAAAACTATACATTAGTTCTTTTACTTTACTATTTTTATTTTTCAATGCGCAACCATTCATATTCATATTATAGGCTCCAACAACATTTATATCATCAGCCACTACAATACAAACATCCTTTTCATATGCTATTTCTTGCAACGTTGAAATCAAATTATCACTATCAACAGCTTTTAAAGAATTAACAATATTATTCATATTTAGAATCTGTTCTTTTTCATAATAAATATCTAATATTTTTATTTGACAAACCCAAAGAAGAACAATAATAACAACATTATAGGAAAGAAGAAAAAATAATGTTTTAGCTTGAATACTAGTTTTCTTTTTATTCTTCATATAAAAATTTGTATCCCATTCCACGAACTGTAACAATCATATCTTTATATTTACCTAAATGTTTTCTTAGCGTTTTAACATGAGTATCAACAGTTCTATCATCACCATAAAAATCATAGCCCCAGATATGAGAGAGTAAATTCTCTCTAGATAAAGCAATATTCTTATTATCTATAAAGTATTTTAATAAATCATATTCTTTCGGCGTCAAATAAATCTTCTTTCCGTCTACATAAACATCATGAGCTAAATCATCTAACTTAATTCCTTTAATTTCATATATATTAGTATCAGTTTCTTTTCTTTTAGTTACAGCTTTAATTCTTGCCACCAACTCTTTTGGGCTAAATGGCTTAGTTACATAATCATCTATACCTAAATCAAAACCAATAAGCTTATCATATTCTTCTCCACGAGCAGAAAGCATAATAAAAGGAATATCTTTTATTTTCTTTATTTCCCTACATGCAGAATATCCATCCATTTTTGGCATCATAATATCCATAATTATTATATCATAATTATTATTCTTTACTTTATCTACTGCTTCTTCTCCATTTGATGCTTCATCTACTTCAATTTTTTCTAATAATAAATATTCTTTAATTACATCTCTAATTAATTTTTCATCATCTACTACTAAAACACGCATTTTACCACCCACCAATTATTATAATTTTCATTTGTGAAAAACATATGAAATATTATCTATTTATAGATTCTTCATTACTTCTTCTACTTATAACTCTCACTTTTCCATTGCTTATTACTTTAATATTATTACCTTCATATATAAACATAGAATCACTTGCATATGTTCCTTTACCATCTAAATTATCTATATCACTTCTAATACTATATCCATTATCAATTTTTAATACATAACTTTTAAAAGCTTTATTTTCAAAATCACTTCCATATAATCCATTAGCTATTATTACATCAGCATTTTTTGTTAATACCATTTTAACTATATCACCATACAGGAAATCAAAAGTATTATTAATTAGATATCGTATTTCCCTACCTTCATCTAAAGATACTCCATTACAAGGAAAATTATCTTCTTCTACAACTCGACTATTAAATTCCATAATTATCAACTCACTTAATAAAAGTATAGCAAAAAAAAGAAAAAGTAGCAAATACTACTTTAATTTCCAAGAATAATCGTATAATTATATATGCTACTTTTACTTTAAAGAATTTTATTCAATTATTTATTTTCTGCTTCAAGTTTTGCAACAATTTTCTTTAAAGCATCAGCAGTAGCTTGTTTTAATTCTGAAACACTTTTTTCAATAACAGGTGTTCCCTTTTCAACAGCTAATTTATATAATTCATCAGCTTTTTTTTGAATTTTAGTTGCTTTTTGTTTAGCAATCTTCAAAGCTTTTTCTTTATCAAGATCTTTTAATTCTTTTTGAAGTTCATTAACTTTTTTTACAATACTTTCTTTTACATCTTCAGCTTTAATAGATTTAACTTGTTCTAATACTTCATCAAACTTTTTCTTTAAATCTGCTCTTGTTTCCTTTCCAGTTTTAGGTGCAAATAATAAACCTAAACCTGCTCCAACTGCTGCTCCGCAAATAAATTTTCCTAATCCATTTTTTTTCATATTATTCTTCACTTTCATCCTTTCTTTTCTTTCTAAATAATATTTTACTAAATAAATTACCTGCTACTTCTACAACTTTATCTGTAAAAGATGCAATCTTATCAGTTGTAAAATCAATTATACTAAATATTGAATTTAACGACTCAACCTTTTCATTTACATTATCTACTACTTTTTCTAACTTATTCATAGTTATTATAGTCTTAATTCCAAGAATTATTCCTATAGTTAAAAGAGCTATTAAAAGTAAATAAATAACTATTGGTAAGAAGTGTAACCAAAAATCCACTAAATATCACCGTCCTCTCTATTATCATACATTGAATCTATTAAATCAAACAGATCATTTTCTAAAGTATCATCATCCTCAACTTTTTCCATTTTTGTTTTATTTACATCATTTTTTGTTGTTACTTCTTCTAAATCTTCATCAATGCGTTCATAATCTTCTACTTCATCATTTGTTACTTCTATATTCTTTTTATCTTCTACATCTTTTTTATCATCTACATTAATTGTTACATCTGCAGTATCTTCTAATAACTCATCAATTGTTTTTACTTTTTGTTGTTTTTCTTCTTCATTTTCTTTTACTTTAACTGTAACACTTTCTTCATAATAAGTAGTTTCAGGTTCACTAAGTGTTTCTTCACCAAAAGCTTTTTTTCTAACACTATTAAAATCCAATCCTGTATTAACAACATTATCTGTCTTATTTTTTATATCTTCGGGTTTATAGTCTTCATTTAATATACCATACACTGGAGAAATAATCGGAGATGGTTTAAATTTCTTTTTTTCTACTACTTCAGTTCGTTCAATTTTTGAAAAACTTCCCATATCATATCTTTTTTCCACTCTTTTTTTTCTTTCATATTCCATTACATTAGTAGTCTTAGGTTTTTGAACTCTACTCATATTAGAAAATTCTTCTTCATCAAAATCAAAGAATGGTGAGATATTATCTGATTTAAATAAATCTCTTTCATTTAAGTTTTCAGTTTTTTCTTCCTTTACCGGAGTAGTTACTTTTGGAACACTTTTCTCAACTGGTTCTTCAACCTTTCTTTGCGGTTCTATTTTTTCTGCAATAGGCTTCTTTTCTTCACTTTTAGGAGCACTTGCAACTTCATCCTCTTCTACTTCTTCAAAAAGTATTCCTTTAATTTTATTTAATAATCCCATAATAGTCCACCTTCCTAATTAATTAAATCTGGGTCTGGAATTTTTTCTTCTTCTTCCTTATAATTATTATCAACAGTCAAATAATTACTTTCACTACCCTTTGTGTTAAATATATTAAATTCTTCTTCACTAAAATTAAGTATATCATCACCCATTAAATTTGCAATTATACTATCATTATACTCAACACTTTTTAATATGTTTATAATAGATAACATTGCTTCATTACAATATCTTTTATCTACTATCACTTCTATTTTAGCATAATTATACATAATTTCAACTAAATATTTATTATTTTTTAATAAATTTATTTCTACATAACCAAATTTGTCTTCAAAACTAATCTTACTAGAATAAATTGCCTTATTATTTATTTGATATTCTTTTTCTATTTTATTTTCATAACTTACTACATCAACATATAAGTAATATTTACTATTAGCATCTTCAATTACTTCATTATACATTGTACTATTACTTACTTGCATACCTCTAGGTAAATAATAACTATATCCAGTTCTATATACATTATTTTTCGGAGAACTTGTAGAAATATTATTTACAATATCACTATAATTTAATTTATTTATATTAGTACAACCAGTTATTAAAACTAACATACTAACAATAATAACTATTTTTTTCATATATAACCTCTTCTATAATTATATCAAAAAAAATAAAACTAATAAAGTGAAAGTTTATGTCAAACATTTACTTAGAACTTGTAAACAATTGATAACTTTACATTTTTTCAAACAAAAAAATCCTAATTTTAGGATTTTACAGTTTTTTTTATAAAACTTTTGTCGACCGATGTCGAAACGCTTGCATTATATTTTTTTATATGTATAATAACTCACTGTTACCTGAATTTTTACTGTCAATCTATCAAAACTACCTCCATAATAACAGGTAACAATAAGTTATATCCAAAAAATTATCTTCTCTACATGGATATAACTTTTTTTATTTAAAAACAATTATTTACTTACATCAACATATTTAATTTTAATCCCCAAATTACTAAATTTTTCTTCATATTCAGTCATTATATTAGGTATATCCTCATTATGTAAATCATAACTTATCTTATTTACATGATAACCATATTTATTATATTCATCTAAACTAAATTGAAATAATAAATCATTATCAGTCTTTTGTATTATGTGAGGTTTACCCTTAAATAAATTATCATACACTTTTAAATAATTTATTGAAGTAAGTCTTCTTTTTGCATGTCTATCTTTAGGCCATGGATCAGAAAAATTAAGATATATCGTATCAATTTTTTTATCTAACAAATCTTCAATAGTTGCAATATCTCCGATTAATACTTTTAAGTTATTTGGTTTATATTCATTTATCTTTTTAATAGCAACACTTGCAACACTACTATATTTTTCTACCCCAATATAATTAACATTTGGATTATTTAAAGCCATATTCAAAATAAATTGACCTTTTCCCATTCCTATTTCTAAACATACGGGATTATCATTATCAAAACTTCCTTCAAAATAATAATCACAATTATTTAAAACCTCATCCTTATCTTTTGGATTTCGCATTCTCATATTATCAACTTCTTTCTAATTTACATATACTATTTGTAAGGAGGCTACTCATGAGAAAAAATAGAAACTCATTTTTTACAGAATCAAACATGAATTATTCAAATTTTCAAGCACAAGGTGCCATACCTCAAGCAATGCCTTACACAAACGCTAATTACAATCCTTATCAAGCACAACCTAATGTTGGTATGCCATATGTAGATAATTCTGATTCAATAGAAAACAGACTTGCCAAAATAGAGCGTCAAATCAATCGTTTAAATGCTAGGGTAAACAAACTTGAAAGTCTAAATACAACATTTATAGATGATAACATTGACACATCAGGCAACATGTATATGATTTAATTATAAATAATCATTGCACTAAAACAATATAACTGTTCTTCTCCACATACTGCAATTGCCACTTGATACTTGATATCTATTATATCAAAATCTCCAGAATTTAGAAAGCCATTTATAGCACTTTCTAAATCTTTTTCATGTCCTTCATCAAACACTTTAACTTTCATATATCCCACCAATTATATTTTACAACAATAAACTTAAATAATTTGTCTATTATTGTACTTTTTGCCACTTTTACAACTTTTTTCAATGAAAAAAGAATTGTTATTTAACAACAATATTAACAATTCTTCCTTTTATAACTATTACTTTAACAATTTCTAATCCTTCAATATGTCTTTTTACATTATCATTATTTAATGCTTTTTCCTTTATAACATCTTCAGAATCATTTACACTAACTACAATTGAACCACGTAACTTACCATTAACTTGAACTCCAATTTCTTTTTCATTTAAAATTGTTTTTGCTTCATCGTATTCTGGCCAAGTACTTTCACAAATTGGTTTTTGTCCTAAAGCTTCATTTAATTCTTCCGTAATATGCGGAGCCATTGGATTAAGTAATGTTAATAATAATGTATAATCTTTTTTAGTAATATGTTCACTTTCTTCATATTTATTAAGTAATATCATTAATGTTGAAACTGCAGTATTATAAGCAATATGACTTAAATCATAAGTAACTTTTTTAATACTTTGATGAATAATTGTTTCTAAGTTTTTAGAATATTCATCGCCTTCTACTACTCTATCCTTTAAACGAACAATTCTATCAAGGAATCTTTTACAGCCCTTTAAAGAATCAGTTGACCATGGAGCATCTTGTTCATAATCTCCCATAAATAGTTCGTAAACTCTTAAAGTATCTGCACCAAATTCATTAACAATATCATCTGGATTAATAACATTGCCTTTACTCTTACTCATCTTTTCATTATTTGAACCTAATACCATCCCATGACTTACACGAGTCCAAATCATTTCTTTATGAGGAACAAGACCTATATTATATAAGAATTGTACCCAAAATCTTGCATAAAGTAAGTGTCTTGCAGTATGTTCCATACCACCATTATACCAATCAACTCTATTCCAATATTTCATGGCATCCATATTAGCAAACTCATGATCATTGTGAGCATCCATAAACCTTAAGAAATACCAACTTGAACCGGCCCAATTAGGCATTGTATCAGTTTCACGACGAGCAGGTCCTCCACATTTTGGACAAGTAGTATTAACCCAATCAGTTATTTTTGCAAGTGGACTTTCGCCATCATCAGTTGGTTCATATTCTGCAACATCTGGTAAAACTAAAGGTAAATCCTCTTCATTTAAAGGTACCCAACCACAAGTATCGCAATGTACCATAGGTATAGGTTCACCCCAGAATCTTTGTCTTGAGAAAATCCAATCTCTCATTTTATAGTTAACTTGAGCTTCACCACATTTATTTTCTTCAAGCCACTTAATCATTTTACTTATTGCTTCTTCTTTACCAAGACCATTTAAGAATTCAGAATTAATATGAACTCCATCACCAACATAAGGAAGTTCTACAGTTGGTCCTTGCAATACAGGAATAATTTCCAAACCAAATTTAGTTGCAAATTCATAGTCACGTTCATCATGTGCAGGTACAGCCATAATAGCCCCAGTACCATAAGATGCTAAAACATAATCACTTATCCAAATAGGAATTTCTTTACCATTAACAGGATTTATAGCATAAGCCCCAGTAAATACACCAGTTTTATCCTTATTAAGTTCAGTTCTTTCCATATCATTTTTTAGTTTACAAGCTTTAATATATTTATTTACATCTTCTCTTTGTTCATCCGTAGTAATTACACTTACTAATTCATGTTCCGGAGCCATAACACAATAAGTTGCCCCGAATAATGTATCACATCTTGTAGTAAATACTGTAAATGATTTATCAGCATCCTTAATTTTAAAGTTTACATTTGCACCGATAGATTTACCAATCCAATTAATTTGTCCTAATTTTACTTTTTCAGCAAAATTTGTATCTTTAAGGCCTTCAAGTAAGTCTTCAGAATAATTACTCATTCTAAGCATCCATTGGCTCTTTTCTTTTTGAACAACTTGAGTACCACATCTTTCACATACTCCACCGGCAGCATCTTCATTTGATAAAACACTCTTACAAGTTGGACACCAATTTACTGGAACAGTATCTTTATAAGCCATTCCATGTTTATAAAATTGTAAAAATTGCCATTGTGTCCATTTATAATATTCAGGGTCAGTTGTACTAAATTCTCTATCCCAATCAAATGAAAAACCTAAATCTTTCATTTGTCTTTTAAAATTTGCAATATTAATTTTTGTTGCTTCTTTTGGATGTATATGATTTTTTATTGCATATTGTTCAGCTGGTGCCCCAAAAGCATCCCATCCCATAGGATATAAAACATTATAGCCTTGCATTCTCATCATTCTTGCTATTGCATCTTGAGCGGTATAACTTCTAACATGTCCAACATGAAGTCCAGCTCCAGAAGGATAAGGAAACTCAACTAATATATAATAAGGTTTCTTATCACTACCTGTTATTGCTTTAAAACACCCTTTTTCTTCCCAATATTTTTGCCATTTTTTTTCTATTTCTTTATGATTCATTTTTACTCCATCCTTTCTTAACTAAAATTCTTCCAAATATCTCATACAATGCATAAATAAGTCCAAACAGTAACACAAATCCCAGTAACATACTAAATCCTACATTCCAAGGGATTATAGTAACTACCATAAATACAAATGAAATTATAAATGCATCAATTAAAGATACCATAAAGAATACATAATTTAAATTCATTTTATTAATATCCAATTTAAATTTAGGAATTAAATAAGATAATCCCACAAAATCTTCTAATTTTTTATTTTTCTTTTTCTTTTTTTGTTTTTTTATATTTTCATAACCTCTTTTAAAAATCCACAGGAAATTAACGAGGAATACTGCTATAAACACAAACAATCCCCATATTAATGTTTCACTTACTTGCTCCATAAATCCCTCCAAAATAAAAAGGTCATACCCAAAGGACGAGTCTCCCCGTGGTACCACCTTAATTGCTTCTTAATAATTGATACGGAAATTACCCCATTTACATCCAAAAGCAAGTTCAATTATTTACTTTATTAGTTCTCATCAACCACTAACTTTCTTTAAAAGTAATACAATTTACTACTCTTTTTTCATCTGCATACATGTATTATATTAGATTTCTGCAACATATTCAAGTAATTTTATAAACATTCTTACAAATCTTCTATCTAATTCTTTTATTTTTCTTATTTGAATTCTTTTTTTCTTAATATCTAAATCACTAAATATTATATTAGCTATTTTTTCTTTAGTTACAGTTTCTATTGGTAAATCAGTAATAATAGAATTAATATCTTCATTTATTATTCTAACAGCATTAATTTCAATATCTTTTCCTTTACAATTAATTACTAACTCTTTCGTCGTATCAACATCCAAAACTTCAATAATAAAGTTATTATCCTCTTCATAAGTTTTTATATTATCACTTAATTTATCTTTATTAACAAAAACATCTATTAATTCTGGTACTTTAGTATTTCTAAAATTAATTTTATAATCTCTTTTACTTGGAATAACAGTTGTCTTTCCATCAATAGGTTTTATAGATAATGAATAATTATTTGGCATATAATTAAAATCTATTGAGGTTACCATATAAAATCCATCTTCATACATTTTAGTAATTCCATCATCTTCATATAATTTATATGAATTACTTTCTCCAGGAAATATATTAATTTCCACTTTTTTCGGAGAACTCAAATCATTAATATCATCATTCAAAACAGCCATAGGAACAATACTTCCAGCTTTTGCAAACACAGGATACTCATCATGTTTATAAAATGCAACATATCTTTTATCTCCGATAAATTTTTTACCAGACTTAAAATCATACCATGTTCCTTTAGGTAAATAAATTCTTTCAATAGATCTATTCATTGTAGTATCACCTTTTTTAGTAATCGGAGCTATAAATAATTCTTTACCAAAATAATATTCATTTCTATAATCTGGTTCATCATATATTTCTGGATTACCATAATAAATAGGTTGAATTAAAGGTCTACCTAATTTACTATAATTACATGCTTCTGTATATATATATGGTATTAATCTTTGACGAAGTAATGCATATTCTCTTGCTATAGTATAAGTTTCAACATCCCATGCCCAAGGTTCTCTTTTATAATAAACTCCTCTTTCAGCACTTAATCTAAATATTGGATTAAAACATGAAAACTGGACATATCTTAAATATAACTCAGGATCTTCAATTCCTCCTTTATAACCTCCAACATCATGACTCCACCAAGTAATTCCCTTATTAGCAGCCATACTATTATAAAAAGGTAAAAACTTTAAAGTGTCCCAAGAAACATATGTTTCTCCAGAATATAGTATTCCTGCCCTATGTGGTGCTACCAAAGGACTCCTAGTTAAAACCAAAGGTCTATTATTTTTAGTTTTCTCTATATCTTTGTTAAAATAATAACTTAATGCACTTAATCCTAGCATATCCTTTTTATAATCTAACCAAAAAACATCTATATTTAAGTCTAATAAGACATCAATCACATTTTTGACAAAAGTTTCCATAAAAGTTTTATCCAAGACATTAAAAGGTATAACACTTCCATCAGTTACATTAAAGGCATTAGCAAAATTCAAATATTTATCTTCTTCTTTTCTTACACCTTCAACAGGATCAATATTAAGTCCTACTCTAACCCCCATGTCATGCATTGTATTTACAAATTCATTTGGATTAGGAAACAATTCTTTATTAAAACTAAAACCTGATCGATATAAATTATAATTATTTTTATCTTTAATATGCCAAAATTCACTTAATAATAAAACTGATAATGGGATCCCATTTCTTTTAAACATTTTAACTAAAGTTTTAGTATCATTGAAATTATAAATTCTTTCTCTATTCCACCATAAACCTAATGCATACTTTGGAATTAATGGAGGATAACCAGTTAATGTAAAATAATCTTTTAAACACAAACCAAAATCTCTTTTATACATAAATAAATATAAATCAACTTTGTTAGGATTAGGTTGTACTAAAAAACCATCAACATCTATTTCCATATTATTTGAGTCATCAAGTAATACAAAACCATCCGTAGAATAAAGTCCTTTATCTAAATTTACTTTTCCTTTATAATTATCTAAACTTACTGCTCCCCCTTTAAAATTTCTAGCTTCAGCTTGCCCATAAAACCAAATTTTATCAGTATTATTAAGTGTTACTCTCAAGTTATTATCCGGAGCAAACTTAGGTCCCAAGAATGGTTTATTTTTTAAATATTGAAATGAAAAATAATTAGTTGTTATAGAAATGTATTTTTCATCTTGTTGCACCTTAAATGTTGGAACTCTAAAGTTTCTGTTAGAAACTAATGTGGTTAAATTATCAGAAAAATGTCCATCTACACTATATTCCATTCTAATTAAACGTTCACTTAAAACACTAATTCTATAATTAGTTCCACGAAAAACTGCTTGTTCTTTAGTTTTTGATTTTGTTAAATCCGGAATAAAACATGTATCTAATTTAGTCATAACAACCCTTCTTTATTTATTATTTGTATTTATCAATTGCTTCATTTAAGAAATCATCATTCTTAAAATAATCTATTTTCATAGAACTTTTAACTTTTTCAAGCGTTCTACTCGCTCTTTTTCTTGCTTCATTTGTACCATTTTCAAGTATTTTTACAACTTCATCTAAATGATTTTCATAATATTTTCTTTTTTCTCTGATTGGTTCTAATACTTCTTGTAATATATTATTTAAGAATTTCTTAATTACTACATCTCCAAGACCACCAGCTTGATATTTCTTTTTTAATTCATCCAAATTTTTATATTCGGGTAAATATTTACTAAAATGTTCATCTTTTGCAAACACATCTAAATAAGTAAATACAACATTTCCTTCGATACTACCTGGATCATCGACTCTTATATGGTTCGGATCGGTATACATACTCATTACTTTTCTTTTTACCTCTTCTGGAGTATCTGCTAAATAAATTGTATTACCTAATGACTTACTCATTTTAGCTTTTCCATCAATACCAGGAAGTCTTCTTTCATTTTCTGTTTTGGGTAAATATACTTCAGGCATAACTAAAGTTTCTCCATAAATATTATTAAATGATTTTACTATTTCTCTGGCTTGTTCTATCATTGGTAATTGATCATCACCAACTGGAACACATGTTGCTTCAAATGCTGTTATATCAGCAGCTTGACTAATCGGATAATTTAAAAATCCTACTGGTATGCTTGTTTCAAAACCACGCAACTTAATTTCATTTTTAACCGTAGGGTTTCTTTGTAATCTACTCAAAGTTACTAAATTCATATAATAAAATGTTAATTCTGTTAACTCACTTATTTCAGATTGTATAAAAATATTTGTTTTACTTGGATCAATTCCCACAGACAAATAATCCAATGCTACTTCAATAACATTATTTCTAACTTTACTTGGATTATCAAAATTATCAGTTAGAGCTTGAGCATCAGCTATCATAATATAAACTTCATCAAAATCCCCACTATTTTGTAAAGCTACTCTATTTCTAAGAGAACCAACAAAATGACCTATATGAAGTCTTCCAGTTGGTCTATCACCTGTTAATATAATTTTTTTCATATTATCACATCCAATATAATTATATCAACAAGCCATAGATTTATCAAGAAAATTAAATAAACATTCAACAAATTTCATTTTGCTAAAAACAGTTACTTTCTTTATAATTTATATAACTATTTTATCTTTATTATTTATTAAAAGATTTTGCCACAAAATCAATCAATTTATCTTAAATTATTTGCGTGTATCTGTTATAGTAAATGTTATGGAATATTTGGTTTCGGATGTCTACCTTCTCTTTCAGGGGCTTTTGGCTTTATGGAAGGAAGGTGATCATATGAAGAAAAGGAAATATATAATTAAAGTACTTAACAGAATATGTATCATTTTAGTGATAATAGTTTTAATAATTATTTCATTTAAAATAGACATCTGCCGTTAGGCAAATGTCACCAACTTAATATAGGTAGACATTCGATAAATATCAAATGTTCCTTTTTATTTTATGAAGATTTCTCTCCATATATACATTATACTAAAATTTTTTTATAAATTCAATAATATCTGATTTATATACTTTAAAAGTATAAACTTTTGTAAAATTATAAAATATGTTATAATAGACTTATTACAAGGAGATGATTATTTTGAAATATGAAACAGATTCAAGAAAAATAAAACCAGGGCAAATTTTTGTTGCTATAAAAGGACATACCGTTGATGGACATGATTTTATACAAGATGCTATAAAAAATGGTGCATCAAAAGTTATTGCAGAACATGAAGTAGATTGTAATATTCCATTAGAAGTAGTATCTAATACAGAAGAATATTTAAGAGAAACTCTAAAAAATGAATATGCTGATGAAATTAACAAATTAAAAATAATTGGTTTAACTGGTACCAATGGAAAAACAACTACAGCATACTTAACATATCAATTATTAAATTTATTTAATGAAAAATCTGCTTACATTGGAACAATAGGTTTTAAGGCGCCAAACGATGAGATAGAAACAGAAAATACAACACCAGATACATTAACAATTTACTCATTATTGTTACATGCAATTGAAATTGGTTGTAAAACTGTAGTTATGGAAGTAAGTTCTCATGCTCTATCATTTGAAAGAATATATGGATTACATATAGATATCGCAGCCTTCACAAATCTTACTGAAGATCATTTAGATTATCACAAAACAATGGAAAATTATCTAAATGCTAAATTAAAAATATTTGACTATATGAATGAATCTGGAAAGTTAATTGTAAATAATGATGATAATGCTAGTAAAGCCTTTGTAAACAAATTTGGTTCTGGAATAAAACTAGGATATAACAATAATGAAAATGATTACAATATTCTAAATGCCGATATAAATCCAGCTGAAACAAAAATTGAGTTTACATATAAAAATCAAACTTACAATGTAACTACAAATTTAACTAGTAAATTTAATGTCTACAATTACATGACTTCACTTGCTATTTTACATGAATGTGGTTATGAAATCGAAGACATAATTAACAAAACAAAAGAAATCAAAGCCCCAAAAGGAAGATGTGAAACACACAAAGTAAATGGTGGATATGCAGTTATTGATTATGCCCACACACCAGATGCTGTAGAAAAAGTTATAACAGCTTACAACGAACTAAAAAAAGGAAAAGTTATAACAATTGTTGGTTGTGGAGGAGATAGAGACCCGATTAAGCGTCCGATTATGGGAGGCATTGCTACAAAACTAAGTGATTACACAATTCTTACCAGTGATAATCCTCGTACTGAAGATCCTGCCAAAATTATGGAAGATATTTTAAAAGGAGTTAAATCTACAAACTATGAGGTTGAATTAGACAGAAAAACAGCAATCAAAAAAGGTATAGAAATGTTACAACCAGAAGATATTTTACTTATATTAGGAAAGGGCCATGAAGATTACCAAATAATTGGTCATACAAAAATTCACTTAGATGATGCCGAAGAAGTAGAAAATTGGCAAAAAGAACACAATATATAATATCAACCTAAAGTTGATTTACAAATAATCCTCTCGAAATTATAATTTATAATGAACGGAGGATTTTTTATGATTTATTTAGATTATGCAGCTAATACACCAGTAAATCAAAAAGTATTAGATGCCTTTAACAATGCTACCATAGCCTATTTTGGTAATCCAAATAGTTTACATGAAAATGGTAATGAAGCAAAAATAAAAATAGATGAGTCTAGCCAAATTATTGCAAATTATTTTCATACAAAGAAAGAAAACATTATTTATACAAGTGGTTCAAGTGAATCAAATAATTTAGTAATTAAAGGTATTGCAGACAGATATAAAAATCAAGGGAAACATATAATTATATCTGCTATAGAACATTCATCAATTATTGCTCCATGTAATTACCTAGCATCAAATGGTTATGAAATTACTGTTATACCATTATTATCAAACGGAGAAATTGATATTGATTCATTAAAAAAAGCTTTAAGAAAAGATACAATACTAGTAAGTGTTTCCACAGTTGATCCTGAACTAGGAACAATTGAGCCAATCCAAGAAATTGCAAAAATTTTAAAAGATTATCCCAACACCTATTTTCATACAGATGCAACCGGAGCCATTGGAAAAATAAATATGAATTATGAAGGAATAGATTTTTTAACATTTGCACCTCATAAATTTTATGGTTTAAATGGTTCGGGTGTTCTCATTAATTTCAACGATATAAAAATTACACCATTAATACACGGAGGAAAATCTACAACAATATACCGCGGAGGAACCCCAGTTACAGCAAATATTATTGCAACAAGTATCGCTCTACAAGAAGCAACAAAAAAATTAGATGATAATATAAAATACATAAATAGTTTAAAAAACGGACTTATCAATAATCTAAAAAAAATAAATGGAGTTCACATTAATACTCCATCTAATTCAATACCTAATATTGTAAATTTCAGCATAAATAATGCTGATGAAATTGTAAAGAAATTAAGTGACAAGAAAATATATGTTTCAACTAAAACTGCATGTTCTAGTAAAAATGCACCATCAAAATCTGTTTTAGCAGTTACAAAAGATTTAAATTTAGCTAAAAATTCTATTAGAGTTAGCTTATCACATTTAACAACTAAAGAAGAAATTGACATTTTTTTAAAAGAACTTACGGAGGTAATAAATGAAAATAATTAGAATAAATGCCATGTGGTGTCCAGGATGCTTAATATCAAAAGGAATATGGAAAGAAATTGAAAAAGAATTTCCAAATAATGAATATATAGACTATGATTATGACTTGGATGAAGAAAAAATAGAAAAATACAATATAAAAGATATTGTACCCGTAGTTATAATTGAAAAAGATAATCAAGAAATAACTAGAATCGAGGGAGAAAAAGCAAAAAAGGAAATACTTGATGTTATAAGGAGTCTTTCATGAAAAGAATAATCAAATTAATTTTATTTCTATTATTAATTATTCCTACATCTACCCTAGCCTTATCAAAAGATTATAATGACTATGTTGGAAAATATTACGATATTAAAAATGATGACAAAGTAAATATATACTTATTTTATAGTAAAATATGTCCACATTGCCAAAAAGAAGAAAAATACTTTGAAACTTTAAAAGAAAAATATCAAGATAAAATAAATATCTATACTTATGAGGTTACAGAAAATAAAACTAACAATGAAATAATGAAAAGTTTAAAAAAAGAATTAAAAGAAAACAATCAAGGAGTTCCCTTTACTATTATAGGATCTAAAACTTTTTTAGGCTATGATGAATCATTAAATGAAAGAATAGAAAATACTATAGAATCATACCTTGATGAAAATACTAAAACAGATAATACATATACAATACCAATATTAGGTAAAATTGAAGCTAAAAATGCTAGTATTATTTTAATTGCGATAATATTAGGTTTTATTGATGGATTTAATCCATGTGCTATGTGGATTTTACTACTTTTAATAAATATGTGTATATCTATTAAAGATAAGAAGAAAATGTTAATAGTTTGTTTAACATTTATTATAACCTCTGGTATAATCTATTTTCTATCTATGTTAGGAATAGGCTTCATATTAGATTTAACTACTATTGCTTATATAAGAAACATAATTGCTATTTTAGCTATAGTTCTAGGAATATATAACCTTTATACTTATATAAAAACTAGAAAAGAAACTGGATGTCACGTTGTAAAAAAAGAAAAAAGAAAAACAATAATAACTAAAATAAACAATATTTTAAATAACAAAAACACTTTATTAATGTTCGGAGGAACAATTATATTAGCAACATCAGTTAATTTAATTGAAATGGCTTGCTCCCTTGGGTTTCCTACAATATTCTTAGAAATATTATCTATAAATAATATCCACGGATTTCTTAAAATAACCTATTTATTAATCTATATTTTATTTTACTTAATAGATGATATTGTGGTATTATTTCTATCAATAAAAGCATTCGAAGCCAAAGGTATAAGTACAAAATACAACAAATATGTTCATCTAATCGGAGGAATAATAATGGTTTTAATGGGAATACTTCTTATATTTAAACCTGAATGGATAATGTTTAATTTTTAAAGACAAAGTACATATTTTATGTTAAAATAAAATATGTATTTTATATGGAGGCCACAAATGAAAAAACGAATAATGGTTGATATGGATGATTGTATTACTACTGGTGGATTCTTACACCTTATCAACAAATATTTAAATACTAATTATACCGAAAATGATTTTGATGAATTTTATATGCAAAATATCATTCCAGACAAAGATAAGTTTTTTAAATGGTTTCAAAATTATAACATGTACGATTATTGCTATTTAATAGATGATGTATATGAAGTTTTAGAAAAACTAAGTAAAGAATATGAAATATTTATTGGCACCTCTTACATTATACCTGAAATATTAGATGAAACATCTTTTTTATTACCTCAAAAATATGGCTTTTTAAAAAAAACATTTCCATTTATTAACCCTCACAACTTTATTTTCTTAGGAAACAAATCTGTATTAAATTGTGATATTAAAATTGATGATAGAATAGATAATTTAGATGGTGCTAATACAAAAATATTATTTACAGCATTTCACAACAAAAAAATTAGCGAAGAAGAATTAAAAAAACAAGGAATAAAAAGAGCTGACAGTTGGAAAGAAATAGAAAAATTATTAATAAAAGAAGGAGTAACTACAAAATGAATGAACCAACAGAAATGGAATTAAAATATTTAGTAAAAAACGATTTTGATTTATACAATTTAATTTTATATTTAAGAGCCAATGGCTTTGAAGCTACCAATATTAAGTTTGCAATTAACGAAGATTCTTATTTTGATACACCAAACAAAGATTTATTAAAAAATGGTGGATCTTTTAGAATTAGAAAAACAAACAAAGGCTCAATTAAAGGAACATTTAAATATCCAATTGATAATAACGATGTTTATACTAAACGTCTAGAAATTGAAAAAACACTAACAGAAAACTCATTTACAGACTTAATAAATAGATTTAACAATTTGCAATATAATCTAAAAAGTATTTGTCCTTTTCCAGTTTTAGAAATAAATAATCACAGACAAGAAGTAACATTAACTAAAAATAAAAATTGTGTAATAATAGCTTTTGACACGGTTATTTATGATAATAAAGCTTTAGAACATATGCTTGAAATTGAATTAAAAGAAGGTTCAGATCCAAATATTTTAATTGAAATAGATAGATTAGTTCAAGAAAGATTTCATTTAGAATCAACTAAACAAAGTAAATATCAAAGAGGAATTGAACAAACAAAATTAGCTATTTTAACAAGAAAATACCCTTAAAAGAGTGTTTTCTTATTAAAAATACGCATTTTTTATACTTTTTATCTTGGAAAGCTTGAATTATTAAAAAAAATTTGCTATACTGAATAAGTAATCGCGAAATGCAGGTGTAGTTTAATGGTAGAATAAGAGCCTTCCAAGCTCCTGACGTGAGTTCGATTCTCATCACCTGCTCCAGATTGATAGAAAACTCGGAAAATTTACTTCTGAGAGTAATAAATGCTAACTAGAAATAGTTAGTTTTTTTGTTATGTAAAGGAGCACTTTTTTATGTTAAATATAGAAACAAAAGAATTAAAAATAAGTAATAAACTAAAAAGAAAAAATGAAATAATTGGTAGATTTACAAATACTACTCTAATTACAAATAATAGTTCAATTTAAATATATTGATGACATAGAAATAAAAAATTAACTTTAAGAAACATATTTTATTATGACTTAATTATTATCATAATAATTATGATATACCGTTTGATTTATTTATGTTTACGGATAAGGATAAATTTCCTATACCTGTAGCACATAATGGTTTTAGAACTAGAATTGAAATAGAAAATTATGTTAATAAATTAAAAGAAATGTATGATATTAATTATTATGGAGTTATATCAAATAAAGACTTTACTAATTTATCTTTTACAACTAACGAGATAAAAAAAACAATAAGAATAATACCATAATAACTTTAAAAGTAACAAATTAGAACTCGGAATAATCACTATTAATTTATCAAATATAAGAAGTCCAGATGAAAACACAGCTATATAAAAATATTTTTAAAACAAGTAAAGTACCAACTTAATACTTGATTTAAAAGTATTTATACTATTTTTTATATTATTGGTATATTAATTCTTTATATTAACTTATTACATTATGTTAAACAGTTTTGTCCACCATGGATGAAAATTCTTATCTAACCTAGACATCAAATAGATTCTTCTTTTAAAATAAAAAGACTAGTTATATTTCAAACTAATCTCAATTATAAATTGTAATTTATGATTATTTATATAATCTAATAACTTGATATTCATAATGGTCATTGGCATTTGAGATTCCTACTGAAATACCTTTACCATTATTAGCTATTTCTTTAGCAAAAGATTTTTCTTTGGCTTCTTTTAACAATTCATCAATTTCAGAATCAGTAATTTCTTCATTGTTGGCTTTAATCAAAAGTTTTGTATACTTTATAGCAGTAATTTCATCATACTTATCATTATCCATATAAATAGCACTCATATAAAGAATATCTTTTTCTTTATTTCCAGATGATTCAACTGGTTTTAGGTAGAATGCAACATCATTAGTTAGTGCAAACCAATATTTACCATTATCCACAACCATATAATCATCACTAGCAGGTGTATTTAATCCACCATCCATTATTTCAGTATTAAATTTAGCAAGAATAGTATTTACAGTTTCTTTCTCAACCCATCCATATTTTTTATATGTTTCTTCTAAATCTTTTTTAGCATCTTCTAATTCTTTTTTAGAATCACTAACTGGATTGCTACATCCAGCAAGTCCTAAAGCCATAACCCCACAAAGTAAAATTGCAAATAATTTCTTTTTCATCTTTCTCTCCTCCTATATTACTCAAACATTATTGAGTCCATAATAAATTTACTAACATTTTGCCATTCACTCATTTGTTCTTTAGTACAATTAAAATTAACTAATCTTAATTTGTCATTAACAGAAAATGCAATAATATGATTATAGATTTCTGTATCTGATCCCTTTGTTGTAAATTCCATTTCACCAATTTTATGATTGTTTCTTTCCCAAAAATTTAGTTTTATATCTTTTGAATAGTTCTTATAAGTCGATTCCATTGCTTTGACATATTCTTCTATCTGACTATTCTTCATTGTAACATCATTCATAACTAGTACTACATTAATTGTTGTTTTGTCATTTGTATAAACAAGTGATGGTGCATTTCCATTTGGATATTTAATATTAATAATTTCATCACTCATTATTTTAAATTCACTTGGAATCTTTATTTTAAATCCATCAAACATTTTATATTGTGTTTCAATGTTATTACCCTTATTAGTAGTAATGACCATTGTGTTTTCAATTTCACTTAAATTTTCAGTTTTTGTAATATTTGGTATTGTTATAATAGCCCAAACAATTAAAACTACTATGCTAATTATCAAACATACATTTAAATTTTTTGTTTTATCTTTGTATTCTGGTATTTTCTTTTCCTTTAAATAATATTGATGCATACTTTTAATATCTAAGTCATTCTTTATATCAAATACTGCAATAGGAAGTGCCATAATAATAATTAAAAGTGTATTAATGATTGTTATATTAAATGGGATCATATTATTTATTGTCAATATAATATTTGGTATAACTATAATTACTAATAACAATATAAGGATCATTTCATAAACATAGTAGTTCTTAAATGTCTTTTTTTCTTTTTTCATCATTTTTTTAAATTCATTTTTCTTCATAATTTTCTCTAATTTATTACTATAAATTCATCATTTACAATTATTTCAATACTTCATTTAATTCTTCAAGTGATAGTCCTTTAATTAATATGTTATTATCGTTTTCATCAATGACATACTTCATGAGTTTTTTTATGGCATCATAATAGTCTATATCTCCTAAAATTACATTATTCGTTGTACTTACAAGCATTAGTTTCCATTCATCAACTTCTATATTATCTACTTTATACAATAGTTTTGGATTTTTAGGAAAAGAAGTTAAAGTACCTTCTGTTAGTGCAAATGCACCAAATGGCTTACCATCTTTACCATTATAAAAATTTGGATTTCCTACATAAACATTTTCCCAATCATTATTTTCTTTCTTCTTAAATTTATCAAATAATCCCATAATTTAATACTCCTTATAAATTTCAATAAATTTATTCAAGTTTTCTTGATGATAATTTGCACCTTTAATCTTTTTAGCAGAGTTCATTACATATTTTGTGCCATCATTTAGAATAATGGTGATTCTTTTATATATAAAATCTTCATTTTTAATTTTTATTTTCTTAATCTCTTCTGGCTTTATATCAATATATCCATTAATATCAATTTGCATAACTCTATGGTCATCAAGTATAACGGGGATTAGACAAATTTCATTTTCATTCTTATTAACAAAATATCCACTTATATTATTTTTTTGTTTGGCCACCTCAATTAGTCCTCCAACTGCTCCAAGAGCTATTGGTAATGCTGATTGAGGTTTAAATGTGCTAAAGCAATAATTATATTCATTTCCAAAACGATTGATTCTTTTAAATAAATTTTCTACATTTTCAAGCAACATATACTTTTCATTATTGTATTCTTCCATATTTTTGACGCTCCTTTACAAATTATTATTTATTTAACTAATTCTATAATGGCCAACTATATCATCACGATATTCTAAAATATCTTCTTCATAATATCTTTGATAAGGATTAGCATGATGAATAATAAAAGTTATTCCTTTTTTATTTCTGTTATCTGATACTATTCCAATAAGGTCTAAATCAAGAGTTTTGTTCATTTCTTTGTGCATTTTTTCAAAAGTTTCATTTATGCCTGTTTTTAACCTTGCTATTTCTGCACGGGCGGTTTTAGTTGCATTTACAGCTTTTTCTCGAAGTTTGAAAGTATCAAGTAGTTTAGACATTAGTTCAACTGTAGTATCTGTGCTATTAATAACAGTCCAATTTCCACCACCATTAAGCCTAACTACATCTTGATAATCATTATTCTTGTAATATACATTAGCATTTCTTATTGGTTTAGCATCTTCTGTATAAAAACCTACAGCATAAATAGTTCCATCAATGTTTTTAGTTTTGTTTTCAAATTTTTCAATTATATTTTTTGCACGAGATATACCTGTAGTATTTTGCCAATCGATTCCTGTACCACTTTCATTAACATAAACTAGAGTACCATTATCAACATTATATTTATATTTAGATGATGAATAACTATTTTTATACCATACCATTCTAGTTACTTGAGATGCACCAATAATAACAATCACTTTCTTTTTAACTACAACATTAATACTTGCTTGTTTGTTTCCATCAACTGTTTTAACTGTAATAATTGCAGCACCTGGATTATGTGCAGTTATATATCCATTATTAACGCTAGCAATATTTGAATTACTGCTTGACCAAGTTATATTTTTGTTTGTTGCATTACTTGGAGAAACAGTTGCACTTACACTAAAACCAGTATCATTATTAAGATAAATTTCTGCACTTGTTTTATTTAAACTAACACCTGTAACTTTTACTGTTTGACTAGGTTTTGTACTTGAAGAGTTATTATTGTTTGAGTTAGAAGAGTTATTGTTAGAGCTAGAAGAAGAATTGTTTTTATTAGAACTAGAGGAAGAGTTATTGCTGGAACTGGATG
>ERZ780148.755-NODE-755-length-25147-cov-11.296987_pt1 | contig 25147 bp, 19 predicted proteins | sample MGYA00510984_ERZ780148 | MGnify/ENA primary metagenome ERZ780148 (study PRJEB29588, sample SAMEA2160902) | human gut metagenome | biome: human gut; feature: human-associated habitat; material: faeces | place: Denmark | collected 2008/2010 ...
AAATAATTATGGCAAAATATTTAAAAGAATATAAAGACATTAAATTTAATAATAGAGATGATTTTGAAAGTATTTTAACAACGTTTTTACCAAAAGGATACTCTGGAAAAGAAATAAATTATATATTTAAATTAAGCAAAAAAAATATTAACATATTAAAAGAAATGGACTACAAAGATATATCTAATTATTATGTAATTAAAAACTTTAATGCTAGTAACATTAATAGATATATTAAATATGAAAAAAATAGTTCAGACTATAAAGATATAGTTACAAAAGTAAATTTAAAACTGGATTTACCAGTTTATACAGATACCCAAGAAGTTAAAGATGCTGATGATTTATTAGTGCTTGTAAATAAATACAATCATTTACCTAAAAATTATAAACCAAGTGATTTAGCATATTTAGATGGAGCTTATGGAAATAAGGTTTCAATGCGAAGTATTATTAAAGAACCATTCTTAGAACTTCAAGCAGCTGCCAAAAAAGAAATAAATATAAACTTAATGCCCACAACAGCATTTCGTGATGAATCATTTCAAAGAACCTTATATACAAATTATGTTAATAAAGAAGGTGTTGCTAAAGCCGATACTTATTCAGCTCGTCCAAGTTATTCAGAACATCAAACAGGTTTATCAATTGATTTAAAAAATATTGCTTTATCAAATGTTAGATTATCCGATGAAAACTATGAATGGTTACATAATAATGCTTATAAATATGGATTTATTATAAGATTTCCAAAAGATAAAGAAAACATTACACTCTACCAATTTGAAAACTGGCATATTCGTTATGTAGGTAAAGAAGCTGCCAAAATAATTTATGAAAACAATTTAACTCTGGAAGAATACATTGATTTATACGTTACAGAATACTAAAAATAGAACTCAAAACCGAGTTCTATTTTTATAGTGAATTGGTTAACCAGTTCACACTATCCCTTTTATTCTAGCTCCCCTGCTAGCTTAATTAAATTATAATCTCTTTACTTTTACTTTGCAATATATTTTACAATTACGTTTACACAGCATTTACGTTATCTTATCATTACTTGTTTTAATTTTCTAATTACTTTTTTCTCAATTCTTGAGATATATGATTGACTTATACCTAGCATTTCCGCTACTTCTTTTTGAGTATATTCTTTTGTATTATTAAGGCCATATCTTAAAGTCATTATTTCTTTATCTCTATCAGGCAAATCTTCAATTTCTTTAGAAAGAATTTCCTTATCAACTTGTTTTTCATATTCATTTGGAACTAAATCAGCATCAGTACCAAGAATATCTTCAAGATGAAGCTCATTTCCTTCCGCATCATAATTTAAGGCATCTTCTAAAGAAACTTCAGCTTTTTTTCTTTTGTTTTTTCTTAAAAACATTAATATTTCATTAGAAATACACCTTGATGCATAAGTAGCTAATTTTATATTTTTATCTATTTTATAAGTATTAATTCCTTTAATTAATCCAATTGAACCGATACTTACTAAATCTTCAATATCATAAGTAGTATTCTCATACTTTTTAGCTAAAAATACTACTAATCTTAAATTATGTTCTATTAAAATATTTCTAGCTTCTTCATCTCCAGCTTTAGCCCTAACTAAATATTTTAACTCATCTTCCTTAGATAATGGTGGTGGCAATTTATCCGTAGCACCCACAAAGAACACTTCATTATATTTACTTAACAACCATTCAATTATTTTTCTAAACATATATCCTCCATTAATTTATAATTAAGTAATACATCACTACCATTAATATTAAATTCATTATTACTAATCCCAATCAAATAATTAGTAAATATTTGATTATTAATTTTTAAATATTTTATTTTAAAACATTCAATTAAACCATATTTATTTAATGCTTTATATGGAACATACATTGGACTTCTTATATTAATATAGTTAGAAAGTAACTTTCTAGATGTAATTATTACATATTTTTTACTAATTGGATCTCTAAGTTTATTACCTGAATCAATAAATCCATTACATGATAATACTTTACCATTATTAAAAACTATTTCTAACTTACAATTAAAATTATATGTACTTTTAAACTTTTTATGTTCATAAATATACAATGCTAGTATTAATGGCCCCACTAATAACAATAAAATATAATTTATACTTAAGCCATCAAAATAAAAAATCATCCCTTCTCTTTTATAACTAAATTCTATATCTAACATATATAAAAAACCACCCAGAATAACACTACACATATAAAGATATAGCAAATTCATTAAAGTATATTTAATATTTTTATATTTAAACGCAATTAACACCATTAATATACTAACTAAAATTTTTATAACAAATAACAATATTTTATTAAATGGTAAAAACAATATTCCTAAGGATACCCCCCCAAATATAGATGAAATAATTAATCTTTTTATATTCATATGTCTTTTTAAGGTAATATCAATTGTCATAAGTAATAATAAATCATAACAAAAATTAAGTAGAAATATTAAATCTAAATATATTTTCATTATTATCACCAAAAATATTATAAAAAAAAAAGTAACAATAATTTGTTACTTTTTGTCGATAATTTTTAATTTTTTAATAATTATCGCTTCTTAAGAATGGTGGAATTTCATATTCATCATCTACTTCAGGAGTAGGTCTTCTTTTTTGAACATGTACTTCATCACTAAATAATGCTTCTTCGCCAACTTCATCATCAAACCCAGTTGCTATAACTGTAACAATTACTTCATCAGTTAAATTATCATTTTTTATAGCCCCGAAGATTATATTTATATCGGAATTTGCTGCTTCTCTGACTGTTTCAACAGCATCTTCAATTTCAAATAATGTAAGATTCTTACCACCAGTTACATTAACAATTGCATTTGTAGCTCCTTCAATAGTTGCTTCCAAAAGTGAATTAGATACTGCTTGTCTAGCTGCTTCAATAGCTCTATTTTCACCAGCATTGCATCCAATACCAATGATTGCTGTTCCACTCTTTTCCATAACAGTTTTAACATCTGCAAAGTCTAGGTTAATAACTCCAGTAACAGCAATTAAATCTGATATAGATTGAACACCTCTATGAAGTACATTATCTACTTCTTTAAATGCATCTTCAAAACTTGTAGTTTTATCAATTAATTCTCTTAGTCTATCATTAGGTATAATAATTAAACTATCAACATGAGTTCTTAATTCTTCTAAACCAACTAAAGCATTTTCCATTCTCTTTTTACCTTCAAATCTAAATGGTTTAGTAACAATACCAACTGTTAAAGCTCCCATATTTTGAGCAATTTCAGCAATGATCGGAGCAGCACCAGTACCAGTACCTCCACCAAGTCCACAAGCAACAAATACCATATCTGCTCCTTGTAATGCATCTTCTAATTCATTCTTACTTTCTAAAGCAGCACTTCTACCAACTTCAGGATTAGCTCCAGCACCTCTTCCTCCAGTAATATTTTTACCTATTTGTATTTTATTTTGACATAAAGAAGCATTTAAAACTTGTAAATCTGTATTAACAACATAAAATTCGACGCTTTTAACTCCTTCTTCAATCATTCGGTTTACGGCGTTACATCCACCTCCACCAACACCAACTACTTTAATTTTGGCTATTTGATCCATCTGTAATCCATTCATAATTCATTCTCCCTCTAGTTATCAAAAAAGTATCCAAACAGCTTTCCTAATAAAGAATCATCTGATATGTTTACCTTTCTATGTATTCCACTTAATTCTTCTTGTTCATTTATACTGAATATAGAAAAATCTCTATTTCTTAATCTTAACCTACTATCATAATATTTTATCAAACCTACACAAGTTGAAAATTTATTGTGTCTAGCACCTATTTCAACAACCGTACCTACCTCAGCATCTTTAAAAACATAATTCATAATATTTTTAAAATCAGCTATTTCTGTAACTCCCCCTGTAACAATTATATAACTAATTTCCTTTTTTGTTAAGAGATTTATTTGTTTTTTTGCTAAATTTAATAATTCTTCCAATCTCCCCATTACAATTTCACTTGCATCAAACTGATTAATTTTAATTTTTTCACCATTTTTATTATCTAAAAGAATTGATTCACTAGGCTGAGCATTTGTTTTATCAGCTAGTGCAATAGATTCTTTTAAATATAATGCATCTTTTCTATTTATTTTATAAACATAACCTAAATCATAATCAATTGCTTCTCCCCCCATATCAATTACTTCACAACCAGTTATAATACCTTTATTAAAAATTGCTACAGTAGTTTTAGAAGCTCCAACATTTATTACAGCTCCTACTTCACCACTATTTTTAACATTCTTAAATTCATAATAATCCCCAATCGGACCAACTGTTGTATCCACCACTGTTACATTCATTTTTTCAAGTATCTTAACAATTGGTGTTACATTTTTCTTAGGAACTGTTGCTACTACTGTTTTAACTTTTAATTTTTCAGCTTGCATTCCTAACGGCATATCAGTAACCACGCTATCATTAAGTAAAAATTTTGTTGGAAGTATAGCTACAATTTCTCTATTATCCATTATTTTACCTTGAATAGCAGTTTGCATTGATTTAATAATATCATTACCCGTTACTACATGATTATCATTTGTAATAGAAGCATACCCTTCACTTAAGAAGCATTCCATTCCATTAGTTGGTACACTAACAATTACTTTAGTTATCTTAAGTCCTATTTGTTCTTCACTTTTTTTAAATACATCATCTAAAGCCTCAATAGCACTCTCCGGATTAACTATAAATCCCTTTTTTATTCCTCTAGATAAAGTATCTACACATGCAAGTATATTTAGTTTATTACGCACTATTTCTCCAACAACGAGTTTAATGGTATGACTACCGATATCTAAACTAGCAATTATCTTTCGCATGCACACATCTCCTATTACCTTATAAATAATTATATCTAAAAATACCCATTCATGCAAGGGCTTTTTAAAACTATCAACTATTTTTCATTCGTTTTAATTATTAAGTAATAATAAGATATTATCTTTCATATAGTTAAGTAGCTTTAGATGGAGGAATATTTATGATAAACAAACAAAATTTATGGTTCGTTACACTATTTTCTTTAATTTTAGTATTAGGAATCTACTATGTAACAATGGGAGATGAAACACTCAGTGTTCTGGCCGGAGAAAATAATGTAAGTAGCCCTGTAGAAGTAAAAGAATCAGATGTAATCGTGGCACTTCAAGTAGCATCTGATGAAAGTGTTTTAAAAGAAATGAATGAGTACCAAAGTATCCTACTAGATGATGCTGCAACAATTGAAGAAAAAAATGATGCCTACAATGCCTTACAAGCTTTAAGTAATTCTAAAAGTGAATGTGAAAAAATAAAAAAAATAATTGCCGAAAAATTTAAATATGATAACTTTGTAAAAATCAACGGAGATACAATAAGTATTACAATAGCTTCTAAAGAACACAACAAAGAAGTTGCCAACAAAATCATTAGAGAAATACAAAGTTTATATGACAAACAAAAATATATTACAATTAAATTTGAATAATCCTATACATTTTTAAAAATACTTCATACAATATTATGAAGTATTTTAAATTTAAGGAGATTATTATATGAAAAAAAAGATATTAACCGACCGAGAACAAGAAGTATTTGAATTACTTGTTAAAAATAAAACAACTACTGAAATAGCAAAAAAATTACAAATAAGTGAAAAAACTGTCAGAAACCATGTTTCAAATGCTATTCAAAAACTTGGAGTCAAAGGAAGAGCTCAAGCAATTATTGAATTAGTAAAACTCGGAGAATTAAAAATTGATTAAAGACTTCGGTCTTTTTTTTTATTTTAAAAATATAATTAATTAGGTGTTTAAAAATGATTAAAAAATCTTCAATAAGACGAATTTGTGTAGCAACTTTGGCTTTATTCATATTATTAATAATATACTTTTTTCCAAATAATGATACTACTATAAAAGAACATTTAAACTATATTAAAAGAGATGAAATGCCAATATTTTTAATAGATAATTCAAATTATGTAGCAAGAACAAGTATAGTTAAATCAAGTGAAAACATTAATGAACAAATAATAGAAATTATAGAAACACTAACAAAAAATTCAAAAAAATCTAGTTACATCAGAGATGGATTTAAACCAGTTATTCCTGAAAGTACCAAAGTAATTGATGTTAAACTTGATAACGAAATATTAACAATTAATTTTAGTAAAGAGTTACTAACCATAGATAAAGACAATGAAGAAAAAATGATCGAAGCAATAATTTATTCTTTAACAGAAATAAAAGAGATTAAAAAAATTAAAATTCTAGTAGAAAACACTCCATTTACAAAATTACCAAACTCACAAAAAAAATTACCAGAAATTTTAGATAAAAATTATGGCATAAACAAAACCTATAATCTAGATTCAATAAAAGAATCTACTAAAACTACAATATATTACTTAAGTAGATATAAAGATTATCACTATTTTGTTCCTGTTACAAAAGTTAACAACGAAAAAACTGAAAAAGTTGAAATAATTATTAAAGAATTAAAAAGTACTCCGATATATCAAACAAATTTAATAAGTTATCTTGCAGCATCTGCTAATATTACAAACTATGAATTACTTGAAAATGCCATTAAATTATCATTTAACAATTATCTTATTGCTAATATAAAAGAGGAAGAAGCATTAGAAGAAGTTAAATACTCGATTGCTCTATCTTTACGAGACACTTACGGGATTAATGAAGTTATATTTAATATTCCAGATAGTGAAAACACAAAAATTAGCGTATAAAATAATAATTTTAATAAAAAAGGGCTTGCATTAACCTTTTTTTTATACTATAATTAATTTGTGTTCGAAAAAGATGTCCTGGTAGCTCAGCTGGATAGAGCAATCGCCTTCTAAGCGATCGGTCGTGAGTTCGAATCTCGCCCAGGACACCAAATAAAAAAATTAAGCCTTTAAAAGGCTTTTTTTGTTTACTTATTTTTTAATTCTAAGTTTTCTAAATAAACTTACTTTTCTAGTTTGTTTTTCCTGTGGCATACCAAAAAGCTCTATTCCACTAACTCTAGAGTCATATATTTTTTCTAAAGATAAAAGCATTTGTTCTAACATATCAAATCTTATATCATCTCTTGAATTTTCAGTTATTTCACACAATGAATCTAATCTTACTCTTAGCATACTCATCGTAAATTTAATATTTGCCATGAGTTTTTTTAATACTTCCATATTCAAATCTCTAACAGAATCATAATCTACAATCCAATCTACTTTCTTAAAAAAATCTATATCTTTTTCATCAGAAAATTCTACATAAATATCACTTTCATTAAAAGACAACAACACTTGACTATTTTCCATATCATATAAAACAGAATCAGGGATTTGACATTGTGATTTTCTAAGAACCAATAAATCTTTTTTATTTACATATAATTTTCCATCTTTAAATACTTTCATCTTTACTTCCTCTTTTTCACAAAATTTTGTGTCTTTTTTATTATACACTATTTCATTTAAAAAGCTAGCTTTTTTTAGCTAACTTTTATTTACTACAAGAACAAGTTTTAAATGTATGTTTTACTCTATCATGTTCTTCAGCCTTTTTACCATTGTTAAATCTTTCTACTGTACCAACCAAATAACCTGTAATTCTTCTAATTCTTTCGAATTCTACCCCTTCTCCTGTTACTTTTTTTGATTTTACTTCTTCTTCAATTTTTTCCATACTACTCTACCTATTCCTTTCCATCTAATCTTTTAAGTAAATCAACACTAACTGGTTCTCCAGTTTTTCTACCACATCTTGGACATACATCTTTTATTATACCAACATATCCACAAACTGGATCTCTATCTACTGGATGGTTAATTGCACCATATCCAATATCACTTTCTTTCATTATTCTAACAACACTTTCAAATGCTTCTAAGTTATCTGATGGATCCCCATCAAGTTCAATATAACTTATATGACCAGCATTTGTAAATTTATGATATTTTCCTTCAATTCTAAGTTTATCTGCTATTGAAATATTATAATAAACTGGAACATGGAATGAATTTGTGTAATAAGCTCTATCTGTTACTCCTGGAATCTTACCATAAATATCTCTATCAATATTAACAAATCTTCCTGATAATCCTTCGGCAGGTGTAGCTAAACATGTAAAGTTTAAATTATATTTTTTACTATACTCATCACATTTTTCTCTCATATGACCAATAATTTTAAGACCTAATTTTTGAGCTTCTTCAGACTCTCCATGATGTTTACCAATTAAAGCCTTCAAACATTCAGCTAGTCCAATAAATCCAATTGAAAGCGTACCATGTTTTAATACTTTCTTTAACCTATCATTTGGTTTTAATTTATCACTATCAAGCCAAACTCCTTGGCCCATCAAAAATGGGAAGTTATAAACTCTTTTATTACATTGAATATCATATCTTTCAAGCAATTGATCTTTTACAAGTTCCATCATATCATCAAGTTCTTCATAAAAGCCTTTCATATCAGCTTTATCTAAAGCATTTTTACCAACAATACCATGTTTAATACCTATTCTTGGTAAATTAATTGATGTAAATGAAAGATTTCCTCTTCCTGGTGTAATTTCTTTATCTGGATCTACAACATTACCAATAACTCTTGTACGGCATCCCATGTAACCTACTTCAGTACGATAATCTCCAGCTTTATAATATGGTTTATTAAATGAACTATCTAAGAAAGACCAATTTGGAAATAATCTTTTCGCAGATACTCGCAAACTCAATTTAAATAAATCATAGTTAGGGTCTTCAGGATTATAGTTGACTCCTTCTTTTACTTTAAATATTGATATTGGGAATATTGGTGTTTCCCCTTGACCCAAGCCAGCTTCACTAGCAAGCATATAATTTTTAGTAACCATTCTACCCTCACTAGAAATATCAGTACCAAAATTTATTGATGAGAATGGAACTTGTGCTCCCGCTCTTGAATGCATTGTATTTAAATTATGAACAAAAGCTTCCATTGCTTGATATGTTCTCTTATCAGTTTTTTCTAAAGATTTCTTAATTGACATATCAAATAATCTTTTCATTAATTCTGAGTTCTTATAAAATTTTTCAAAATATTCTACAGTAATATCTATTGTATTAATTTTTGCAATTTCTTTTTCAATACTTGCTACATTTACAAAATCATTTAAATCCTCTAAATCAATATAATCTTTAATTGTAGTCTTCAACATCTTTTTAAATGTCTTTAAAACACCTGGTGCTAAATAATAATCAAATGCTGGAATACTTTGACCACCATGTTGATCATTTTGATTTGATTGGATCGCTATAGCTGCTAAAGCTGAATAACTCATAATATCATTTGGTTCTCTTAAATGTCCATGTCCTGTTGAAAAACCATTTTTAAATAATTTATCTAAATCTATTTGCATACATGTTGTTGTACCCATTGCTTCAAAGTCCATATCATGAATATGAATATATCCTTCATCATGAGCATCAGCAAATTTTTTCTTCATTAAATATGCTTTAGAAAATTCTCTTGATACATTAGAACCAAATTGTAACATTGTCCCCATTGCTGAATTTCCATCAATATTGCCATTTTCTCTTTTTGCATCATCTTCTGCAGCACTTTTAAGTGCTAAACCTTCTAATGTTTTTAAAAACTTATGACTTCTTTTATCATCAGTAAAAGTTTCTCTTGCTTTACTTCTATTTTCTCTATAATTAGCAAAATTTTCTAATACATCATCATATTTATCTTTTTTTAATGTTTCTTCAATAATGTCTTGAATATCTTCTATCTTAATACTTGCTTTATCAAAATAGTCTTTTTCTATTTTCTTAATAACATGACCATATACTTTTTGAATATCATTTGATGAATATTTTAATATTTCATCATCATCTTCATTCACAATTTTTATACTGTCAAACCCTTTTTTAATTGCCATAGCAATCTTAGTTCCATTAAAACTAACCTTAGAACCATTTCTTTTTACTACTTTAATTGTCTCAAAAAATTCTTCTTCCTTATTTGGCATATACTACTACCTTCCTTTCACAATTTCATTATATTATTTATCAAGATAATTGTCTACAAAATTTTTGTTTTTCTTTTTTGGAGATTTTCTGAAAATGCCAATTTTACCCCAATTTTTCGTTGTTCGTATTTTTTAACAATATTACGCAAACATAGATAAACTCTAACAAAAAAGCATTTATTTCAATTTTTATAAAATTTTGACATTTCTTTACTTTTTTGCATTTTTCATTTTCAGAGATTTTACATTTCAAACATTTATGTACAAAAAATCTTAACTACTATTTTTAATTTTTCCTTAAATTTTGCGTTATTACTTGCACATTTTTTGATCTTTGCTATAATAAGATTATAAAAAAGGAGAAATATTATGTTTAATAATAAAAAAGTTCATTTAATAGGTATCGGTGGCATAAGTATGAGTAGTATCGCCCTTATGCTTTTAAATATGAATGCTTCTGTTTCTGGAAGTGATATTCAAGAATCTGCTTTAACAAAAAATCTAGAAGAAAAAGGCATCATAATAAAATATGGTCATCATCCTGAAATGGTTAAGGATGCTGACATTATAGTTTACACTGCAGCTATTTGCAAAGATGATCCAGAAAGAATAGCAATTAAAAATGAAAACAAAGAAAACTATGAACGTGCTGAATTTCTTGGTATAATGATGAAAGAATTTAAAAATTCATTATGCGTTTCAGGAACTCACGGCAAAAGCACCACTACAGGTATGCTAAGTTTAATTTTTCTAGAAGCAAACTTAAATCCAACCATTCAAGTCGGAGCAATTCTACCAGAAATAAATGGTAATACCCATCTAGGTAATCATGATTATTTTATTATGGAAGCATGTGAATATGTTGATTCATTTCTTCACTTTCATCCAACTAGTGCTATCATAACTAACATTGATAATGATCATTTAGATTATTTCAAAAACTTAGATAATATTAAAAAATCATTTTATAAATATGTTAGTTTACTTCCCCAAAATGGTTATTTAGTAAAAAACAATGATGATGAAAATTCAAGTGAATTAGATAAATACACAAAAGCAACAGTTATTACATACGGTATTAATAATAAAGCAAATTATGTAGCTAAAAACATTACTTGTAATGATCTTGGACATTATTCTTATGATCTTTATTTAAACGATGAATTTTTAACAAGCATTAATTTAAATATAAATGGTAAACATAACATTTATAATTCACTTGCGGCTTTTGCATTATCTCATCAATATATTAAAGATATAAACATTATTAAAAATGCTTTAGAAAAATATCATGGTGTTGGAAGAAGATTTGAATTTCTTGGTACATACAAAGATGCTTTAATCTATGATGATTATGCTCATCATCCATCTGAAATAAAAACAACTCTAGAAAGTGTTAAAGGCGTTAAACATAATGAATCATGGGCAATATTTCAATCACATACTTATTCAAGAACCGCAGAACACCTAGATGCCTTCGCCGATGTTTTAAGTAAATTTGACCATATTATTATTGCCAAAATATTTCCAGCTCGTGAAGTAAATATTTACAATATTAGTGAAGATATGTTAGTTGACAAAATTAAAGAAAAGAACCCTAATGTTTGTTATATTGAAGATTTTAATAAAATAATAGAATATTTAGATAAAAACATTAAACCAAATGATTTAGTAATATCTATCGGAGCTGGTCCAATAAATGCTAATGTTACAAAAAAACTTATAGAAAAATAAATCTATAAGTTTTTTAATTCGTTTCTATAATTTTCTAATACCTTAATTATTTCTAATCTACTTTTACATCTACAAACTTGATTCTTTACTTCTTTATTTTCAGGTAGACCTTTTAAATAATTAAGTAAATGATTTCTTATTTCTAAAACTGCTTGTTTTTCAGTTTTATCTTCACATAACTTATTCAAATGATATTCCATCATATCAATTTTTTCATTATAATCAATCACTTCAGGTAACTTACCACTTTCTAAGTATTCTACACATTCTTTTATTAACCAAGGATTACCAAGTAAACCTCGACCAATCATAACAGCACTACATCCAGTTTCATCAAGCATTTTCTTAGCATCATAACAAGATACTACATCACCATTACCAATAACAGGTATATTTACAGCATTAACAACTTCTTTAATAATATTCCAATCAGCTTTACCAGCATACCCTTGGGCCCTAGTTCTAGCATGCACAGTAATTGCACTTACCCCATTTGCTTCAGCTATTTTAGCTATTTCTACTGCATTTATAGAACTTTGATCCCAACCACTTCTAATTTTAACAGTAACTGGAACATTTACAGCACCAACAACAGCCTTAATTATTTCTCCAACCTTTTCAGGATTTTTAAGTAAAGCACTACCCGCTTGATTTTTAACAGCAACTTTTGGAACAGGGCACCCCATATTAATATCTATAATATCTGGTTTCATTTTTTCTTCAACTATTTTTGCAGCTTCCACAAATGATTTTACATCACTACCAAATATTTGTTGACTTATTGGTCTTTCATCATCATTCATTCTTAAAAGTTCAAAAGTTTTTTCATTACCATAAGTAATAGCTTTATCACTAACCATTTCTGCTACAACTAGTGATGCTCCCATAGATTTACATATTCTTCTAAAAGTCATATTACTTATTCCTGCCATCGGCGCAACCACTATTTTTCCATCAATTTCTACATTTTTAATTTTCCACATAAATCCCCCATAAATTATTTTCGTAAAATACCAACATCTCCAGAATTTAGTAAAAATGCATTTGCATCATCAGTATCTAAATGAGCCTCAAAATAACCATCTTCAGTTACTTTTGCTTTAACTAATATTGCTCCAGGTTTTACGCCATTTATTTCTAAATATAAATCTTCCCCATCCAAAACTTTATACTTTTTGGCATCTTCCGGACTAAAATGAACATGTCTATCTGCTATTACAGCAAAATTTCCACTAATACTTCCATTATCAGTTTTAATCGTTATATAACCAGCACCATCTAAATTACCACTTTTTCTAACCGGTAACTTAAGACCTAATTTTCTTGCATCACTATGAGACACTTCCACTTGATTATACTTCCTTGCAGGTCCTATAACTCTTACATTTTCTATTACCCCTTCACTAGTTTCTAATGTTACAGTTTCAATTGATGCAAATTGACCAACTTGATTTAAATTATTTCTAACATGTAATTCATGCCCAAACAACTTATTTATTGCCTCACTTGTTAAATGAACATGTCTTCCACTTATCATTATATTAACTTTTTCTTCTAAATCAAACTTCATAAAGAATTACCTCACAATTAATAACTTTTCCTTTTTCTAACACCACTTTTATAATATCTACATCACTTAAATTATCATCTATTATTACTCTTTCATTAAAACTTAAAACTAATCTATCATCTAAATTATACCCATGTTCTAGTTTATCTAGTAAATAACCAGTTATAGCACTCTTTTGAGTAAAAATAACTATATTCTTATTACCATTTTTCTTTATTATTCTATCAATCGCAATATTCATTCTTTTATTTACATCATTTAAACTTTCTCCACGATTAAATTTAAAATCAAAGTCTCTTTCTTGCATAAATCTAAGCATTTTAATATTTCTTCTACCTAAATCTCCAATTCTTAAATCATTCAAAAAAGAATTAATATTTACATCTATATTTTTATAACTTGCATAATATTTAGCAGTTCCAATACTTGATGCATAACTTGATGAATAAACTATACTTGCATCAATTTTTTTAACAATCTTCACACTTGCTTTTTCCCCTTCAATTGAAAGAGGTCTATTAATTCTTTTTTCTTCTAACCCTTCATCAGTTTCATATAATATATTATCAACAACCAAATTATTACTAACCAAATATAATGTCATAATGTATCACCATAATAATTTTATCAAATTAATTTAAAGTTGACAATATGCACAAATTGAACTATATTTAAAATATGAGGATAGATTTATGAAAAATATGTTAATTGAAATTTTTAAACCAACACCTATTGAACTTACACTTGAAGAACTTGAAAAAAAGTTATATGGAAGAATAATTGCGGGGAAGACTAAAGAAAATATTTTAAATGATTTAAAGTTATTAGAATTAGAAGGAAAAATATTTTATGATGCTAGAAATAACACATACAAGACATTTCCCTCTAATTTTTTTATTACTAAAATTACATCTGTAAAAGATAATGAATTTTATTTTAAGATAAACAGCAAAGAATACAATTTGCCAAATAAAAACAGTCTAAAAAAGAAAGATACCATAATTTTAGAAAGAGTTCACAATAGATTTAAATTTATAAAAGCAATACCAAATATTGAACAAGAAAAAAGTAATGATTATGATAGAATTGTAGATTTATTTAATGCATACAATAAAAGTTATTCATTGCATGCTTTAGCCAAAATGCTAAAAACAGATGATCTAACAACATTACAAAATACATTAACATCTTTAGAAGAACAAGGAAAAGTTTACTTTAATGAAGATGAAAATAAATATCAACCATTTCCTAAACAATACAAAATTGTTACCATAGAAACTGGCAAAAAAGGATTTTACTATATCAGAAACAAAGATAGTATATATTCTCTTAAAGATGAAGAAACTATAGGTATATTACCATTTGATAAAGTTATATTAGAAAAAAATAACGATGGATTTAATATTATAAAAGTATTAAAAAGAAATAATCCTAGAATTATTTGTGAAGTAACAGAAAAAGGTATCAGAGTTGTTGGAAATAACAATATAAAAGTTAGATGTAATGAAAAAGAATTTAAAGAATTAAAATTACCTGTGGGAACTAGAATACTTGTTAAAATTGGAACTAAAGAAACAAATAAAGTTTATGATGTATCATTTATAGAAGTAACTGGACATAAAAATGATTTAACTAGTGAACTTGAAGCAATAGCATGCAACAATGGATTTATTACAAGATACACAAAAGAAGAATTAGAACAAATAAATTCTATTCCTAAAGAAGTTTTAGAAAAAGATAAAATTGGTAGAATTGATTTAACAAATGAAACTATATTTACAATTGATAGAGCTAACGCCAAAGATATGGATGATGCTGTTGGTATTACAAAAACTAAAGATAACAAATATATTTTGACAGTACCAATTGCTCATGTATCACATTATATACCATATAATTCTCCATTATGGATTAGAGCCTCTAAAAACACAACCAGCCTTTATCTTGCTAACCACGTACTTCACATGTTACACCCTATTATTTCAAATGGAATTTGTTCTTTAAACCCTAACGTTGAAAGACTAGCTAAAACCTACAGAATGACTATTAATGAAAATGGTTATGTTGAAAATTTAGAAATATTTGATAGTGTTATTAAATCTAAAAAGAAAATGACTTATGAAGATGTTAATCAAATATTTTATGAAAACACAGTACCTGAAGGTTATGAACCATTTTTAAAAGATTTATCTTTATTACAAGAATTATCTCATATTATTGAAAACAGAAGAATAAAAAATGGTTCATTAGAATTTGATTCTAAAGAAATAGAATTTCTAGAAACAGAAGACAGTCTTAATTTATCAGCAAAAACTCAAAAAGAAGCTGAAAAAATAATTGCAAATTGTATGATTATTACAAATGAAGCTATCGCAGATTATACTCTTAATTTATGTCTTATTTCCATTTATAGAAACCATGAAATACCAATGGATGAAAAATTACGAGTTACTTTAAAATTAATTAAGTCAATTGGTTATAAAATAGAATGCTTAAAAGATACAACAGACCCACATGTTTTACAAAAAATTATTAATTCATTAAGCACTAAAGAAGAATTCTTTATTTTATCTTCTCTACTTTTAAGAAGTATGCAAAAGGCATATTACAGTACAGATAATGCAGGTCATTATGGTCTTGCTTTAGATGGTTATTCTCAAGTAACATCACCAATAAGAAGATTTATGGATCTAATCATTGAATACATATTAGATAATATTGAAATTATGCTTGATCCATCATTTGATGTAGAAAACTTTAAAAATGAACTTGAAGAATATGCTAAAAGAGCATCAATTATGGAAAGATGTGCAGATAAAGCAGAATATGAAGCTAATAAACTTTATATGGTTAAATATGTTAAAGAACATTTCGATGAAACATTCGAAGGATTTATTCAAGATATCACTCCACATGGATTAATTATAAAAACCCAAGAATTAATCGAAGGCATTATTTTCTTTGAAGATTTAGATGATGGACTATACACTTATAATAAAGAATGTAGATGGTTAGAACATAAAAACAATAATAAAAAGATTATGATAGGAACGAAATTATTGTTAACGCCAAAAGACCTAGATGAAGAATTTAGAGTGATTTATTTTAATGGTAATTCAAATAATTTAGTAAAAGATCAATTACTAACACGAAAAAAAGACTAAAAATAAAGTCTTTTTTAATTTATTCTAATTGGATTTGTATATGTTCCATCACCGCTCACATATTTTACTGATGAATTAAGAAAAAAAGCAGGTCTTACACCACAAGGTTCATTTGCATCATCATATCCTACACTACCACTAGGATTCATTTGTAATACTTGGTAAGAATAGTCTGACCTACGCGTAATTGTCCATTCTTCATATCCACCCATATGCATCCAATTTTCTGTCCTTATTACAGAAACAAAATTACTTAAAGGATTTTTCCATGTACCAGAAGAAGTAGCGAATCCATAATCTGATATATATGACAATCCTATTTTAGCACGATATTCTGTTTCTCCTGTTATAGACGTACTTCCTGGCGTTGGATTTGCTACTTCATTTTGATATGCCGTTGCAGGAACAACCTTTATTATATTCTCATAAGTATTTCCTCCAACTTTCCACGTTGTTGTGGCTATTTTTGATGACCATGTGGTTCCTATATTATTTATAAAATTTGTATTTAAATTTATTTTGTTCAACGAACTCGTGCTCCAGGTATTTGAACCTTTTCCTTTGTTAATTTTTGTATCATTTTTATAATTCCAATAATATGTACTTATTGATGTTAAACTTCCTTGATAATATTTTTCATTTGGAGTAACATCTCCACTATAATCCCCATTAGTTCCAAGCAAATTACTATTTGCATAATCATATTTAATTAGTTTTACTTTTCCATCTATTACTCCGATTATTCTATACAAATTATCTGTTGGACATGTACTCGCATTACTTCCAAAACATACATAATTATTTGTATAAATCCACATATTTGTATAAGGCAATTCAATTTCACCTGCATATCTATATGAATTATCTCCTGCTCCATTTGTTAGACTTGAATTATGAATATAAATATTTGAAATATCAGAACCTTGATTTCCAAAATTTTTAACACATGTTGTTAAAGCACTACCACTAGAACAAAAATTTGCAATTGTTAACTGTTTTGTCCATACACTAGTTTGAAATTTACTGCTAACTCTTTCATTACTGTCTTTTACATATACTTTTATATAAAAAGAGGTGCTACTAGTTAAATTTGTAAATGTATAACTTGAACTTGTTGACTTTACATAATTTGAACCATCATCTTTTGAATAATAATATTCTGTTATTGCGCCATCACCCTTTTGACTATTAATATTTATGGTTATAGAATTAGTTGTTGATGATGTTGTGACATCTGCTATAGTTGGTAATTTATACGCATCTGTTGTTGCACTTAAACTATATTCATTTGACATTCTTCCATTTGTATCTGTAACTTTTACTTTTATGTTATAAGTTGTTTGTTCATTTAGATTTGTAAATGTATATGTTGAAGTTCCTTCAACATATGAAGAATTATTAATTGAATAATAATATTTACTTATTTCATTTGTTCCTTTTGTTCCTGTTGTTACTACTGTTATTTGATTATATTTTGTTGTTGGTGTAACTTTTGTTACACTTGGTAAAATATATGTGGTTGTTGCTATTGCTTCTGCATATTCTGTTGAATATCTTCCATAACTATCTAATACTTTTACTTTTATTTTATATTCTGTTGTATCTGTTAGATTATTAAATGTATATGTTGATGATGTACTTTCTACATATGTTGCTCCATTATCTTTAGAATAGAAATATTTAACTATTTCGGTATCCCCTTTTTGAGCATATACATTTAATGTTATACTATTTAACGTTGATGTATGTGTAACACTATTTATTTTTGCTATGTTATAGGTATTAGTTGTAATTTCTGTTTCATACAAATTAGTTTTAATCTTATTTTTATCTATTCCATAACTATATATTTTATATGTGGCATTATCTTCTAGATTTGTAAATGTATAAGTTGATTTATCACTTTCAATTAGTTTTACATCACTGAAAGCTAGTCTTTTTAATGAATTATTATTTACATAACCAGTTGCACTACTTGATATTTTTTCTATTCCATAATAATATTTTTCTATTGATGATGTCCCATTTATTACTTGTAAAGTTGTTTTAATTGAATTGTATGTTGTTTCTGTTTCAACATTTGTTATTTTGGTAAGTTCATAACTACCCATTTTTTCTTTTGTTACAAAAAGTTTACCAGATAATGTTTTACCTGTATTTTTCGTTTGGTCAGTATCTAGATTAACTAATGTTACTTCAACTTTCCATTCTTGGATTGTAGTATTACCCCGTGTTGCAGATATATCATAATCTGGCACTAATAAAAAACCACCAGTTCTTGTTGTTATATCAAAGCCTTTATCTGTATGAACTAATCCTGTAATATTTTCTACTTCATTTCCATTTGGATCAGTAACATTTAAAAGTATTTCTGCAGTTGCATTATCTGTTGTATAGATAAAGTCATTTGCTTCAATTATAAAATAAATATTATATCTATCTGATGTACTTTCAATATTCTTAGAATTACTTGCAGTTAGTATTGCTGATGCTTTTGTTGAATCACTTTTATTTCCTGCTCCTTTTTTAAAGTCACTTTGACCTACACTTATGTTTATGTCATTATCAATTTTAAATGTAAGTAAATCACTGGTTGCTGTTAAAACATTAACATCAGTTTCGCTACCACTATTACCTATTGCTTTAAAATATGCATATGTTGCTCCGACTATTAATGTTAGTAAAGCAATTATTGCAACTAACATTAATACAATAGATGTTTTCTTTTTCTCCATACAATTCTCCTTTATTTTTATTAATTGTATCATATTTTGTCGTATTTGTGTGTCATTTATAAAAATTTTATTATAAAAAGTTACAATTTAATTATTAGGAAGAAGCATATAAATTTTAAAAAGATTAAAAGACATTAGAAAAAAGAATGAAATAAAACAAAAAAAACATAGCAAAAATACTCAATATATCAAGACCAATTATACAAGATAGGAGAAGAAAAAATTATTTCTTTAACAAGACTAAATGATTTCTATAATTATTTTAAAGTTAACATGAAATATATAATTGGTTATCTAACAATAAAGTTACTATAAATAAAAATATTGTATTAGATAGAAAAATAATTGGTAATAATAAGAAAAAACAAAATAACTTTAATTCTAACAGCATTCTTAATAAATTTATGTACAACATATAACTTATCCACAGACTTTTAATGTATTAGAAAAAAATGATTGAGATTTTAATTCATCTCAATCATTTCTATTTTATCTTCTTTACTGCCTAACTTATCTAAATCAACACTATTAATACTATCAAATCTCTTAGTGATTTTTTCACTTGTGGTATGAAGTTCATCAATGCTTTGATTTACAGTTTTAACACTTCTAGCAAGTTTATCCCAACGATCTTTATATCTAGAAAATTCTACGCTTAATTTGTTCAATTCTTCATGAATAACTTTAGCATATTTATCTCTTTCCATATTTTTAAGTATCATACTAATAATAGAAACAGTACTAATTAATGTCGTAGGACCCGCAATCCATACCTTTTTACTATAGGCATAATTTAATAACTCAGCATGATAAGCATTAATTTCTGCAAATAAAGCCTCTGCTGGTAAAAACATGATAGCCTCATCAGTAGTTTCTCCAGGTATTATGTACTTTTCACTAATATCATTGATATGTTTTTTTACATCACTTACAAACATTTTTTCATAATAATCTCTTTCTTCTTTAGATTTAGTTCTATCCGTCATTCTTTGATAGTTTTCTAAAGGAAACTTAGAATCAATTGCAATTGTACCTAAAGGTGCTGGTGCATAAAGAATAGCATCTGCAATAACACCAGTAGAAAGTTTAACTTGTGTTTTATAAATACCATTTTTATTACTTCCAAATGCATTATTTAAAATATATTCTAAATTTACTTCTCCAAATGTACCACGAGTTTTCTTATCAGTAAGAACACCTTGTAGGGAAACAATTTCTCCATTTAAGCTATCAATTTTCTTTTGAGCTTCATCTATTTTATTTAACCTTTCTAAGACATTCATAAATGTTTTATTACTCTTTTCAAAATTTTGATCAAGTCGTTCATTAACTCGATCATTAATTAAAGTTAATTTCTTTTCAATGCTTTCATTTAAAAGCTCAAAATCTTGAGTTAAAACTTTTGAAAACCCAAACTTAAACTCCCCGATTTCTTTATTAATATTTGCTTCAAAGTGACCAAGTCTTTCAGTCATTTCATTATTGTTATTATTATTTTTTTTTAAAATTAGCACTAGTAAAAGTACTATAACTACTCCAAGTAGCCCAACAATTATATATTCCATACATTCTCCTTAAACTTTTATTCTTTTTAATTTTCCTATTTCATCTATATATATTTGATCTAAATCTAAATCACATAATTCATGATAAAGTCTCATAAAATTAGCATTAAATGGATGATATAATGACCCACTGTTTCTAAGTCTTACACTAATACTATACTTACTTGCTAAAAATTGTTTTTCTATATTTCCTCTATCAAAAGTTATTACAAACTCATCATTAACTTTTGCTATTTCAAAAGAAGGTCCTACATCTACTGAATAATCATCACAAGACCATTTAATAACATTGTTTTGTACTAACATATCATAATTTGACGTTCTACGTAACATATTTTTATCGCGTACTTCATAAGGTAATGAACAATTAATCAAACTTTCATATAATTCATTAAATGTATCATAAACTCTTAAATTGCTTTCATTAATAATTACCTTATTATCAATATCCGCTCCTTTTAAAACAAAATATAAATCTAAATTACCTTCAAAAGAAACTTCTAAACTAACTTTATCATTATTAAATAATATTACCCTTGGATATTCTTCATCTATTCTTTTAATACCTAATCTCTCCATAACCACTACTATCCTTCAAAAAATACTTGATACCATTTTATAAATGTATAAACTGTCCAAATCTTTCTATAATTATCTTTCTTACCACTTAAATGTTCATTAAATAATTTATTTAAAAATTTAACATTAAAATATTTATTAGCAACATCACTATTTATTGTTTTTTCAATATCTTCTTTAAATGCTCCATCTTTAATCCATTCTCTGATAGGTACTGGAAAACCTAATTTTTTCTTTTTATATGCATCAGTTGGAATAACTTTTCTTGCTGCTTCTCTTAAAGCTACCTTAGTGTTTTCCTTAGTAACTTTATAATCAAAAGGTAGTTTTGATGCTACACTAAATACTTCTTTATCAATAAATGGAACTCTTCCTTCAATGGATGATGCCATAGTCATTCTATCAGCCTTAAGTAAAATATCTTTCATTAGCCAAAAATTAATATCTATTGCTTGCATTTTATCTATATTACTATAATCTTTAAATTCATTATAGACATCTTTTGTTACATCAATTGCTTTTAGTTCATAATTTTTTCTTAATACTTTTCTAGCCATTTTTTCTGAAAAATTTCTATTAACACCGATATAACTATTTTCTAACTTTTCTCCACGTCTTACTAGAAAATTAAAACCTCTTACCTCTGGAAACAAACCAGCAACTTTTCCAATTACATGTCTAATACCATAAGGAATTTTATTATAAAATTTATAATCAACTTCTTCTCTATAATAATTGTATCCTCCGAAAAACTCATCAGCGCCTTCACCAGATAAAACAACTTTTAAATCACGACTTGCAAGTTTAGCAACAAAATATAGTGATATTGCTGCAGGATCACTCGTAGGTTCATCTAGATGATACATAATCTTAGGTATAGCATCTAAATACTCATCTTTTTTAATTATTTTGCTTTCATTTTTTATACCTAATTTATCTGCTAAATCTTTAGCATAATTTATTTCATCATACTTTTTATTTTCATACCCAACTGTGTATGTTTTATCTGGTTTTGCTAAAGATACAATGTATGATGAATCAATTCCACTAGATAGAAATGAGCCAACTTCAACATCTGCTATTAAATGTCTTTTTACACTATCTTCCATAACATCACTAATATTTTTAACAGCATCTGTAAAACTCATTGTATCTTCTTTAAAATCTAATTTAAAATATTTATTTATCTTTATATCTTCATCTTTATATAATAAACTACATCCAGCATCTAATCTATAAACACCTTTAAAAAATGTTTCATTCGTAGGTACAAAACTAAATTCTAAGTAAGTTTCTAATATTTCTTCATTAAATTCTTTCTTAAAATCTGGAACATCTAAGAAAGATTTAATTTCTGATGCAAACATAAAACTATCATTCATCTTTGCATAATAAAGTGGTTTAATACCAAAATTATCCCGTGCTAAAAATATTTCATTACGATTCTTATCATAAATAGCAAAAGCAAACATTCCCCTTAAGTGTTTTGGTAAATCTGTATGCCATTCTTCATATCCATGGACTAATACCTCGGTATCACTCTTTGTTTTAAACTCATGACCTAAAGATTCTAGTTCGCTTCGTAACTCAACATAATTATAAATTTCTCCATTATAAACTGTTACAACACTATTATCTTCATTATATATTGGTTGATCGCCAGTTGAAAGGTCAATAATTGATAATCTACGATGACCAAAAGCAACATCACCATCAATGTAATAACCTTCTCCATCTGGTCCACGATGCATAATTCTGTCATTCATTTTTTTGATAATATCTTTATTGTTGCCTTTTCTAATTATCCCACATATACCACACATATTAATCACCTAATACTTTCTTATAATAATTATTTACCATTATATTTTTACTCATTGACATTCTATTATTAACAACACTATTCATATAAGTAATGTAATCATTACTTACATCTTTTCCTTCATTTGGAACAAACTTTTTACTTTGAGAAAAATATTTTCCTTTATCACTAACCCAACTTCTATTGCCAAATATTGCAAGACCTGGCTCTGTACTTAAAATATCTTTACCAATAATAAGCCTTGAATCATATTTAACTCCAAACAAATTGTATAAAGTTGGTAAAACATCTATTTGACTACCTACTTTATCTATTTTAATAGTTTCCATTTTATTATTCCATAATATAAAATTACTTTTATTTACTTCAATTACACCATCTTTTTTATAAGATGATATTTCATTTACTTCATCTAAACTTAAATAATATGGATAATGATCTCCAACTAAAGCAATAACTGTATCATCTAATACTCCAGCATCATTTAGTTTTTTAATTAATATTTCTAAAGCTCTATCAAGTTCTATTTGAGCTGCCAAATAAGCCTTTGGTTTTTCACTATAATCTAAATCTTTAACCTCATTATAATGTTTTTTAGCTGTGGCACTAGATGAAAATGTATAACCACCATGTCCACTAACAGTTACATAATATGTAAAGAAAGGTTTATCACTATTAATATAATCATCTATCGTAGCATTAATCATTTCTACATCTGATTCTGGCCAAGTATGACAATTAATACTTTTTTCTAATCCATTAAAACATCCTTTAAAATTATCAAAACCTAAAGATTTTAAATAAATATATCTATTTTGAAAATAAACGCTATGATCATGATAAGCAAATGTATTATAATCCATATTTTTAAATATTGTGCCAATACCAAATGGATAATAGTTTGTTCCAGTTTTCCAAGGACTTAAAAAACCTGATGCTGCCACTAAACCAGTAAGTTCTTGAAATTCTCCCCCAATCGTACTACTAATTGTCGGAGTATAAAAGTTTTCAAAAACAAATCCACTATTAACAAGTTTATATAATGTTGGAGTTAAATCTTCTCTAACTGCTATTTCATTAAAACTCTCAGCCATAAATAAAATTAGATTTTTACCTTTAAAGTATCCAGTATACATATTTTCTTTTGTACCACTTTCACTTTTAAAATATTCATGCATTGCTTTAATAGTTTTATTACTTTCACTACTTATTAGTTTATCAAAATCAATATCTAAATTGTTATACCCATAATCCTTTACATCATTATTATCTTTACCATCATTATTTATTACATCTTCTGTTGGTTTATTTGGTATATCAATTATTTCTTCAAATCCAAATATATTTCTATAAGTATCTATAAAGAAAGCATTTACTACCCCAAAAGTTCTTACATTTAAATCAATATTATTAACACTTGTATATAACTTATATGGAGAATTAATTTCTTTTTTATCTATATTTAAAATACCATAAAATGATAACCAAGTTAAAATACATAAAATTATTTTAACAATATTAGTTTTTAAATCATCTTTTTCTATCACAATAATTTTATTATAAATTGAAAATAATATAAATGGCATAAAATTTAAAATAAGTCCAATTAAATTAGCAATAACTAAATTTAAACCATCACCTGCAAAAGAAGCAATTTGTCCACTTGCTCCAATTAATGTCCAATCAAAATAAAAACCAAACATTTTAAATACACATAGTTGAATACTATACAAAAGCCCTAATAAAAATAATCCACTTAAAAACATTATTTTATTAACTTTTCGATTAAATAACTTTCCTATAATACATATTAGTAATGTCATAAATAAATCAAATATTATTACATATAAAATACTAATATTAAATATTTCAATATTACATAACA
>ERZ780148.761-NODE-761-length-25012-cov-8.691149_pt1 | contig 25012 bp, 25 predicted proteins | sample MGYA00510984_ERZ780148 | MGnify/ENA primary metagenome ERZ780148 (study PRJEB29588, sample SAMEA2160902) | human gut metagenome | biome: human gut; feature: human-associated habitat; material: faeces | place: Denmark | collected 2008/2010 ...
TTACAGAAAAACAAGATTACTAAAATAGAGAGCTTGGCAAACAAGTCAAAAACAGAACTAAAAAATTTAGGCTTGATGGGTTATCAAATTTCTGAAATAGAGTTAAAACTTCAATTAGAAGGTTTAGACTTAAATGGAAAATATAAAATAAAAAATAGATAAAGTACAAATTAAAAGTAATTTGTATTTTTTTTAATACTGATATACTCCAAATAGGAGTACAAATATTATTTTAAGTATAAAAAATATATAGTTTTAAGGAGTTAATAGAAAAATGAAATATTATGCAAAAAAAGAAACCATTTATACAACAACAAAATATGAGAAACTATCTAAAGGAAAATTAAGAAAAATATCTATATTAAAAAATATACCATTTAAGGAATGGTCTAATTTAGAATTGGAAGATTTGATTATGGAGTATGAAATATATTTTTTATTTATAAAACCGCAAGAATTACCAGTAAGCATATTAGAATTTTTACGTAATGGATTATATGAAAATGAATCTCTGTTTGAAGAATTAAAATCTTCTGAATTAGATTCACAAATGATACAATCATCAAAAATTAAATCTATAAAATTGAAAAAAATTAATTCTTAAAAAATATTTTACATCAATTCTATTTCTCAGGATATTTTGCAAAAAGTTTGCAAAATACTGCAGTATACTTTCAAGATTTAAGGTGTTAAGATAAGTATAACCAATTAAACCTAAAAATTCTTAAATAAGTTAATTAAAGATATAATTTACATTTAATTTTAAAGGAATATTAATAATTTCGCTATCGTTTTCTCAAATAATAAAAATATTATTTGCATTAAAAAACTTTTTTTTGCACATACTATTTTTAACTTTATTTGGAAAGGAAGTGATTCCTATGGAAAAAGAGGAAAAAGTAAGAAAATACAAAAATGATGAATTTAAAATTAATATAATATATGATGATAAAGGAAAAACAATTTTTAAAGTAATAGAAGAAGCATTTAAGAATTATTATGATTTGAAAGTTAACACATAAAAAAGTGGAGTAATTACTTGAATAAATGTAGAATTATATCAAAAAAGATGATATAATAAGAACGTATCAAGTGATTACTCCATTATGTTTTAGCAGGAGGGGGTAAAATGAGCTATAACGTAATGGAAAATACTAAACAATATAAAGTAGGAATTTATATAAGATTATCAAAAGAAGATGAGGAAAAGCCAGAGTATAAGGAAAGTGAAAGTGTTAGTAATCAAAGAAATTTGCTAATGCAATACTTAGAACAAAATAATTTAAAACTAGAAGAAGAATATGTTGATGATGGTGTTTCTGGAACAAGTTTTGATAGACCTGCTTTTAACAGATTAATACAAGACATTGAAAATAATAGAATAAATATGGTAATCACAAAAGATCTTTCAAGATTGGGAAGGGATTATATAATGTCAGGATATTATACTGAGCAATATTTCCCTGAACATAGAGTAAGATATATTGCTTTACTTGATAATATTGACACATACCTTGATAGTTCTAACAATGATATTGCTCCATTTAAGTCAATTTTAAATGATATGTATGCTAAAGATATTTCTAAGAAAATAAAAAGTGTTTTAAGAAGTAAGAAAGAAATGGGTTTATTTGTTGGAAAGGAAGCTCCTTATGGATATAAAAAAGCACCTGATAATAAATACCAATTAATAATTGATGAGCCTGCAAGTATGATTGTAAAAGAAATTTATGATAAGTATTTACACGGAATGGGAACAACACAAATTGCAAATGAATTATCTCAAAGAGGAGTACAGATACCTTCAGTCTATAAAAATATAAATCGTGGGAATAGAAGTTTAAAATATGGCTTGTGGTCTAATAGAACTATAAAACATATTCTTGAAAATGAAACATATACAGGCTGTTTAATCCAAAATAGATATAATAAGCTTAATTATAAATCTAAGAAGACAATAACTACTACAAGCGATAAATGGATTAAGGTCGAAAATACTCACGAACCAATAATTGACAAAGAAATGTGGGAAAGGGTTCAAACATTATTAATAAGAAACAACAATAGTAGAATTAGAAGACACGATTATATTTTAAGTGGGCTTTTAAGATGTTATGAATGTAAATCAGCTATAGGAATTTCAAAAAAAGATAATAGAGGGTATAGTTATGGTAGATGTCAAAGATATGTTAAGTATAGTAAATTCAAAGTATGCACACCACATTCATTTAACTATCAAAAATTAGAGAAAAGAGTAGTAAGTTTATTAAAAAAGATTTGTGAAATATATACAGATAAATCAAATTTAGAAGCAATCGCACAAAGTGGAAATAAAGTTAATATGGAATCAGTTTTAAGAAAGAAAATAGACTACTACGAAAATATGGTAGAAAAGAATAATAGAAGATTAGATAGATTATATGAAGATAGGCTAGATGGAGTGATTACTGTAGAAGATTTTAAGAGAATGTCAGAAAAAATTAAAGATGAAAGAGATAATTTTAATCAAACAAAAGTTGAATATGAAAAAAAGCTAGAAGAGTATAAAGAGAAAATAAAAAATGAAGATACAAATAAACTAGAAAAGCTAATTGATGAATTTTTGGCAATGAAATATCCAACTAAGGAGATTATGGGACAATTCATTGAAAAAATCGAGATTCATCAAGACAAACAAATTGATATATATTTCAGATTCCAACCTTTTAATGATATAATAGATAAAAAAATATATGCTAAATAATCATAGATAGGAAATAGGAATTTGTTCGCCACTATGGACTGTAACAAACGTTTTAGTAAAAGATCCTACGAAGGGATATGCTATTTTTGGAGACTTATTAATAAAGCAGATGAGAAGTAGTAATTAAAAAAGAAAATTTATACTTGAATTTTCTTTTTTTGTGTTATAATACTTATAATTAAGAGGAGGATATAGAGATGGCAAATTCAAAATTAGTAATAGTAGAAGGTCCACAAGGAGTTGGGAAAACAACCATAACGGATTTTATAAGGCACACAATGAAATATACAAATTTATATAGATTATCTGGCACAAGTGATAGCACAAAGGCTGGTCTTGAAAAAGCTACTAAGATGTATACGGATTTACAAGAGTATATAAAAACATTAGAAAATTTAGGAATTAATTTACTGTTTGATAGAACATTCTTTTCAGAAGAAAATTATTGCAGATTAGGGTACAAAGAATATTCATTTACAGAAGTTTATAATAAACTATTAAAATCATTAAGTGAAATGGATTTTGATATATATTACATAACATTGTATTTAAAGGATGAGAACTTATATAAAAAGAGATTAGAAAGAAAAGATAAAGCAAATTTAAGTTATGCTAAATTTGCTATTGAAAAGAGTGTAGAACAACAAAAGATGTATTTACAAATGGCAGATGAAATAAAAGAAAAATACCCAACCAAAATAAAAGTTTATAAGATTGAAAATAGTAGACCTATAGAAGAAGTTGAAAAAGAGATAAAAGAGATATTGGACATATAAGGAAGTATAAGCTTAAGCCAATATACTTCCTAGTAATAAGATTCCTAAGTTATCTTTGTAGATTTCATTAAATTGAGATATAGGTAAAGGATTTTCACCAAAACCAGCTTCGATAGTGTAAGCTGGTTTCTTATATTCCTGTAAGAACCAGTCTTTGTATCCAGCAAAGCTTGAAATGTATGGAACATCTGCCAAAGTGTAATTACTAATTTTGGCAAATTGCAATCCAATGTTATAAGCATTTTTGGGAGCATAATTTTTGAATTGCCAATAAATTTCTTTTCCTTGAGTGTGGTAAGCAATTGTTAAATCAAAATTATGTTGCTTTGTATAATTATATAAAGCTAAAGATTCAGGTTGCGATAATGGAGCCAATCCAACAAAATCACGAGGAGCTGGAGTGCTTATACCCTGAGAGTACTTTATTTTTTTTGCTTGTTCCCAGCCAGCAGAAAATTGTAAATTTAAATCCACACCATTTATATTAGCTTTCCACCCATTTGCAAAAGAAATTGAAGGGTAATTATCAGCAATGGATTTTACTTGTACGTAATATTTATGAGGCAATAGTGAAGGATTATTTACTAAATCTACACCATCTGGGTTCGCCATAGGTACAATATAAATTGTAGACTTTTCAAAAATATTTTTTGCAGAATATCCTAAAAGCTTTGAATTCGATTTGTAAGCAATACATAAATCTTCTATAAATTTCATAAGCAGTTGAGAAACAATAGATTCATTTGCATGAATAGAACCAAAATAAAATATTTGCTTTTCTCCGTGCCCAAATATAATTGAATAAATTGGATTTTTACAAACGCTATAACCAATGATTTCCTTTCTTAAAAAAGAAAATTGATTGAATAATGAAATAATATTATTTTCTAATAATTCAGAATCATAAGGAACAAAAGTATTTACAATCATAAGGCCTCCTTAATGTTAGTTTATTATAAAAGTGTGAGGATATTCCTTTTGAATAGATAAAAAATAAACAAAAGTATTGAAGATAAAAAATTGTTATGCTAAAATAATAAAAGTCGATAGCGAAAAAGGGAGAAAAATGATGAAAAATAATAGAATATGGATAAAATTATTATGTATAACAATGATTATATTTTTGAGTATGATAATTTTCAATGTAAAATCTTTTGCAGAAAATAATTCGGAGGAAAAAATAGTTTATTTAATGCAACTATTTGAAGAACAAGGACTAACAAAAGATGGATTAACAGACGCAATAAAAACATATAAGGAAGTTAGTAAAGAATACACAAATGAAGAAATTGTTGCAATGATAGAAAACAACAAAGATAAAATAAAAAGCGATGGCCAGACTAAAGAAAACATAGATAGCATATGTAAAGTATTAAAAAATGTTGATAAAGATAAGTTAAATGCAATAATTGAAAAAACGGATATAGAGCAAGTTATAAGTGAAGTAGAAGATGGTGCTACATTATTAGATATTGTTAATAAAACTACTGCTAACATGTCTACAAGAGAAAAAGTTGGACTAATGGTATCAATTGCTTGGTCTGCCAATATAATAAGAATAATTACAAGAATAGTAATAATCCTTGCAATTTATAGATTGTTTGTAAGATGTGTTATATATAAAAAGGCAAAGAAACGCGCATGGGCAGTTTTAATACCAATATACAAAGATGTAGTTATGTTACAAATTTGCGGAATGAGTTCTTGGTGGCTATTATTGTTATTGGTACCTGTTGTAGGATGGATAATCTTATGGCTAGTACATGTAGCAAGTAGGTTTATGCTAGCAGAAGCTTTTGATAAAAGGCAGGCGTATGGATTAGGATTATGGCTACTATGGCCAGTATTCGAATCTATATTAGCATTCTCAAAGAAGTCGAAATATGTCGGAATAGAAAAGTAATAAAACCTTGCATAAATAAAAAGAATATGATATATTATACAAAATTGTTTATAAGCAATTTGTAAAAATTTAATTATTTAGTAGACTATTTCCTCTAAAAAGGTTCAATGTGTCAAAAGATATTAAATGAATTTAAAGAAGGAGGAAATGTCATGGCAGACAAAACATTAGTATGCAAAGATTGTGGAGCTGAATTTGTTTTCACAGAAGGTGAACAAGCATTTTATGCAGAAAAAGGATTCACAAATGAACCTCAAAGATGCCCAGAATGCAGAAAAGCAAGAAAAGCACAAAGAAGAAATAACAATTATAATGCATAATAAATAAAATGATTAGAGAAATCTAATCATTTTTTATGTGCAGTAGGTTTTGTTTCATAAACTAGCTTAGAAGTACAATTTGGACATCTTGTTGCTTTATATTTAATTTCAGATAGGCAGTAAGGACATATTTTTGTTTCTGGTTCTGTCTTTTCTGGTGTTTCATTATGTTCTTCAGTTTTTTTCTTACCAAGTCTCTTCAACTTTTTAAAATTTCCAGATTTATCTAATTCATTAATTTTCTTAGCTAATTTATTAAGATCTTTTTCACCTATTTTATTCAATTTATTTAAATATCTAATAACCAAAAATATAGAAAAAGATATTATTAGAAAGTCGACTATAGTAGTAATAAAGTGACCATATTTGATAGAAACTTCACCAACATTTAATACTAAATCTGAGAAATCAACCTTTCCAATTAGTACAGAAACACAAGGCATAATAATATCTTCAACTAAAGAAGTTACAATTTTTTGAAAAGCACCACCAATTACAATACCTAATGCTAAATCTGAAATATTTCCTCTGGTTGCAAATTCTTTGAATTCTTTTAACATAAAGTTCATCCTTTCCATAAAAAATTTAAATAATTTTATTATAAAATACATTAATTTCATAATTTTGTCAAATAATATAGAAAAGCTTGAAATAAAGCTGAAATAGTGATATAATATGAACGTTATTTTGAAAGGTGGAGGAAGATTAATGAAAGCATTAAGAAAAACAAAAATTGTTGGAACAATAGGACCAGCTAGTGAAAACAAATTAGAAGAATTATTTGAAGCTGGCTTAAATGTAACAAGAGTAAATTATTCTCATGGAAGTTGGGAAGAGCAATCAGAGAAAACAGAAACAATAATAAAATTAAGAGAAGAGAAAGAACTTCCAATAGCATTATTATTGGATATGAAAGGTCCAGAAATAAGAACTGGAATGCTATACACAGGAAAAAATACAAAAATACAATTAAAAGATGGTCAAAAATTTACATTATACAATGAAGATGTAACAGGAAACGAAGAAGGTGTTTCTGTAACATATAAAGAATTATATAAAGATGTTAAACCAGGAACAAAAATTTTAATAGATGATGGAGCAATAGAGTTAAAAGTTGATGAAGTTGTTGGTAAAGATATAGTAACAACAGTTGTTCATGGAAATGGTTTAGGAAGCAGAAAAACTATGAATTTACCTGGAACAGTTATTAGATTACCAGGTTTAGCTGAAAAAGATATAGCAGATTTAAAAGCAGCTTGCGAACATGAATATGATTTCGTAGCAATATCATTTGCAAGAAATGCAGAAGATATTCAAAATGTTAGAAAAGTATTAGATGAAAATGGTGGAAAAGATATTCAAATAATAACAAAAATAGAAAATGTTGAAGGTCTTTCTAATTTAGAAACTATAGTAAATTTAGCTGATGGACAAATGATTGCCCGTGGTGATATGGCTACTGAAACTGATTTCACAGAACCACCAGTAGTTCAAAAGAAGTTAATAAAACTTTGCAATAAAGAATGTAAACCAGCTATTACAGCAACACAAATGTTAGAATCAATGACACATCAACCATTACCAACAAGAGCAGAAGCAAGCGACGTTGCAAATGCTATATATGATAGAACAAGTGCCATAATGCTTTCAGGAGAATGTGCACAAGGTGATTATCCAGTAGAATGTGTTGAAACAATGGTTAAAATAGCAAACAGAGTTGAACCAGAAATAAATTACTGGAAGAGATTTGATGAGAACGAAAATGTAAAACTAGATACATTAGAAGAAAACGTAGCATATGCAACTTGTGTAACAGCTAAAAACATGAAAGCTGATGCAATAGTATGCTATACACATACAGGAAATTCTGCAAGAAACTTAGCTGGATTAGGAGCTGGATGCCCAATCCTTGCTATAACAGATAATAAGAGAACATTCCATCAATTAGGCTTAGCTTGGAACGTAACACCAATATTTGTTCCAGCAGAAGAAACAATAAATAAAACAATTGAAAAAGGAATTGAAAAATTAAAGAATAAAGAAATACTAGAAAAAGGAGACCTAGTAATAATTGCAGGTGGAGACAAAATAATGGAAGACGTTGGTTCATCTGTAAATAAAACAATAGGTGGAGTTTTAAAAGTATAGTTATAAAATAAGAAAGAAGATTGTTGCGAATTGTAACAATCTCTTTTTTTATGTCATAAAATGCAGTATAGGCAATAAGCTAAAGATTTAATAAAGGAGGAATATTAATGTATCAATGTTGTAAAAAATGTTGTTGCCAAAACAATATGGAAGGAGATGTTGGTCCACTAGAAACTAGCTGCAGCGATGTTCAAAGCTATGAGGAGAATAACGAAAATTCTTGTCAATGTGGCTTTGACCAGGAAATGAATTTATTTCCAACTAATCCAATGCTTGCGCAGAGCTATGTACCAACTCAATATATGGATAAAACTTTTACACCTTGTTGCGGCTTGCAAAATGGAACAATATTTCCTGAATTAGTTACTACGTACTATCCAGGACAAAGTATGATGGAGATTGAATATTTAAGATCTAGAAATGGTTTTGGAAAGGGGTGTCAAACTTGCTAATGAATGATGAAAATTGTAATTATGAAGTAACAGGAATAAATGCTCAATTTGGATACAATCCAGCTACTACAGAAAATAATGGATGTGGCTCTAATAACAATAATGAAACCTGCCAAAAATTATTAAAAGAAATTAGATGTTTAACATTTGCTATCACTGATTTAGCAGAATATCTAAATACACATCCTACAGACGAAAAAGCAATTTGTTTGCACCGTAAATATTGCAATAATCTAAATGAATTGAAAGACATGTATCAAAGAATATATGGGCCACTTAGCATATACTGCCCATGCAATAAATGGAGATGGCTAGAAGAGCCATGGCCTTGGGAAGGAAGTGAACTATAATGTGGACTTATAATAAAATGTTACAATATCCTATAAATATTAAATGCAGAAATCCAAGACTTGCAAAATACATTATATCTCAATATGGAGGACCAGATGGTGAATTAGGAGCATCTTTAAGATATTTATCACAAAGATTCGCAATGCCAGATTTACAAGCAAAAGCTACATTAAATGATATAGGAACTGAAGAATTAGCCCATTTAGAGATGGTTGGAACTTTAGTAAGACAATTAACTGATGGATGTTCGGCAGAAGAGTTAGAAAAAGTAGGATTGGGGGCATATTATACAGATCATGGTATAGATATATATCCACAATCAGCTGCAGGAATGCCATTTGATGCAAATTGCTTAGCCTGCAAAGGTGATCCAATAGCAAACTTGCAAGAGGATTTAGCTGCAGAACAAAAAGCAAGAGCAACATATGAAAAATTAATAGATTTATGTGCAGAGGATAGTGAAGTTGTAGATGTTTTAAGATATTTAAGGCAAAGAGAAATTGTTCACTTCCAAAGATTTGGGGAAGCATTAAGAGGCGTACAGGATAAATTGGCAGAAAAAAGATTTTACATGAATAATAAATGTAGAAATACTGAAGACGAAAATTAAGCATAAAAGGAAAATGGGTAATATCTAAGTCTAGATATTACCCATAAAACTACCTGTGGTAAGCGTAAACTACATGCTTACCGCCATTAAAGTAACACTGCTCATTGTCACGAAGAGTGCACCGCCGGCAATAATATGCAGGTTTGTCACAGAACATAACAAATTCATTTTCCTCTGCATCAATGTAACCGGGATATGCATAACGGGCTATTCCGTCATCGAGTTTGAAATATACTCCCGATGCGTGAAGCATTTCTGGTGAAGAAACATTAATAACTTCACCAATGCGTTTGTTACTTTCGTCGTAGACGATATCTCCTATCGATGGAAAATCCCGTTTCGACGCATTGTCCTTCGAGCTGAATGTTATTTGTATCCAGTTTTTCATAACAGTACCTCCATAACATAAGTGGAATTTTAGATAACTTATATTATAGCACATATTCACATAAAATTCAAATAAAAATAAAAAAATCGAACGCAAAAAAATATTTAAATATACAATAATATACAAAATATTACAAAAATAAAAGAAGGTAGTCAAAACCTTCTTTTAATCTAAATTATTTAATATGTTAGGTAACATTTGTTTTTTTCTAGAAACAACATTTTCAAGCAATGCCGTGTGGTTATCTAAATTAACTCCAAAAGCTTTTTCAACTGTATTAGTTTTATTACCTAATGCTATAATTTTTGAATTAGCATTTAAAATATCTGTTGCTGCAAATACATAGAAATCAAGATTTTTCTTATCAATTTCTTCTTGAATTGCATTTTCTAGTTCAGTTTGTCTACTAAATATTGAATCTAAATCAACAGCGTTTACTTGAGAAATTTCAAATTTTGCATTTTTATCATTAAATTCTTTTGAGTCTATATTTATTACTTGAAATGGAGTAAATTCGCTAATGTCAGTTCCAGCTTTTAACATTTCTGTACCATATTTATATAAATCAACACCAGCGATGTTAGATAATTTTTCAGCAATTTCTTTATCTTCTTCTGTGCAAGTAGGTGATTTAAATAATAAAGTATCTGATATTATTGCACTAAGCATTAAACCAGCCATTGTTTCAGAAATTTCTACACCTTTTTGAAGATATAATTTGTATAAAATAGTAGCTGTACATCCAACTGGTTCAGCAATATAATAAATAGGGTCAGTACATTCAAATTTTACTCTGTGATGGTCGATAACCATTTTTATATTAGCTTTTTCTATTCCTTTTACACTTTGAGAAAATTCATTATTATCTACCATTATTACATTAGAACCTTCGTCAAGTGATTCAAGAGTTTCAGGCTCATCAACTTCAAATGTTTTTAAAGCATAAGCAGTTTCTTTATTAATATTTCCTAATTTATAAGCAGTAGCATCATTGCCTAATTTTTTTTGTAAATTAGCAGCTACTATTGCTGATGTTATAGAATCAGTATCTGGGTTTGAATGCCCAATAACATATAATTTCTCCATTTTCATAATCTCCTTTAAAAGTAAAATTAAAATAAACATAATTATGTATGTTTAACTATTACATTATAGCATATTTTGCCATTTTAGTCAATAAATATATATTCTGTGAGTCAGCGCTTCAAAACCTATTTGAATAAAATAATTGAAAAAATTTAAAATCCAATATATAATGAAGGTACAAAATAATATAAATAAGAAATGGAAAGGAAGATATGCTAGATATATCTAATTTTTTTAGAACATTAGAAAATGAAGCCCACAGCAAAATAAATATAGAAAATTTTATGAAAGAAATAGAAAGTAGGTTTAAAAATATGCAAGAAGAAAAGGTATATACCATAGATAGATTTGAGGGAGATTTAGCAGTTTGCGAAGATAGAAAAACCAAAGAAATGATTAATATAAAAAGGAAAGATTTGCCAGAAGATTCTCGAGAGGGTAGTATTTTAAAATTAAAGAATGGAAAATTTGAATTGGATTTAGAAGAGGAAGAAAAAGTAGAAAAAAGAATTAAAGAAAAAATGGACAATTTATGGAATAATTAAAGAAGAGGAAGGGTACACATGAAAAAAAAATCAAATAAAAAAAGTCAAAGTATAATTGGAACAATTATAACTATATTAATTTTATTAATTTTAGGAATTATAGAAGGATTTGCAGGAGCAAATGGAAATAATGTTAGCAATAATTCTGTAGAGCAATCTGAATTAACTGGAGACACAATTAAGGTATATTACTTTGATGTGGGGCAGGCTGATAGTATTTTGTTAACAAGTAATAATGAGGCAATGCTTATAGATGCGGGGAATAATGACGATGGAGATTTAGTAGTAAATAATATAAAGAATCTAGGGATTACTAAGCTAAAATATGTAGTAGGAACCCATCCGCATGAGGACCATATTGGTGGGATGGATGAAGTAATAAAAAATTTTGATATAGAAAATGTATATATGCCAAAGATTCAAACTAATACAAAAACGTTTGAAGATGTGTTAGACGCCATTGCAGATAAAGGATTGAAAATTACAGCTCCACAGCAGGGAAGCACATTTAAAGTTGGAGATATAGACTGTGAAGTGATGCTTTGCGGAAGCGGAACTGAGCAAGAACAAAAAAGTAATCTTAATTTATCATCAATTGTTATAAAAGCTACATATGGAGAAAAAAGTTTCTTATTTACTGGCGATGAAGAAAATGAAAATGAAGAATCAAGAAGCTGGGAAAAAATAAACGTATTGAAAGTGGGACACCATGGCTCAAATACAAGTACATCACAGGATTTCTTAAATCAAATAAAGCCGGATATAGCAATTATATCTGTTGGAACGAATAATAAATATGGTCATCCAACAAAGAAAACACTTGATAAGTTGAATAAAATAGGAGCTAGAATTTATAGAACGGATGAAAGTGGAACAATAACTGTTACTAGTGATGGAAAGCACATTTTAGTGAAAACAGAAAAGTAATTCACACAAAATTCACATTTAAAAGAGTAAAACAACTTGACAAATGACATAGTGTCATGTAAAATAATGACACTATGTCATTATTGACGTTTAAGATATGAGAGAGGAATACAATATGCCAACCGAAACTTTTTTTAAACTTACTGAGGAAAAAAGAAAAAAGATAATAGAAGCGGGTAAAGATGAATTTTCAAGCGTTAGCTTAGACGAAGCATCTATAAAAAACATTGCAGAAAAAGCAGGAATTGCCAGAGGAAGCTTCTACCAGTACTTTAAAAGCAAAAAAGACTTACTATTCTTCATATTAGAAGAAAATAGAGAAACAATGGAGAAGAAATTAAATAGAATAATAAAAGAGTCAGATGGAGAGATATTTAATATATACATATCGATATATGACGACATGACTTCAAAATGTTTTGATAATATGAATCGAGACATATACAAAAGGATATTTGAAAATCTTAAAACCAATGATGAATCTGTTTTTGAAGGTATGGAAGAGAAAAAGAAGCAAGACTTTAAAAATTTTAAAAAGCTAATCGATAAAAGCAAATTAAAAATAGAATCAGATTTAGATTTTGATTTAATAATACAAATATTAAATGCAATTACTATGTCATCGGTAGTAAGAAGCATAAAATATACCTCACCAGAAAAAGCGAGGGAAGAATTTTTAAAGAAAATAGAATTTATTAAGAAAGGAATAGAAAAGAAATGTTAAAGGTTTTAAAAAATTTAAAAGAATCAGCATTAGCAGTAATAGCAATTATTTTATTATTGATAGTGCAAGCCAATGCAGACTTGGCACTACCTGATTATACCTCAAAAATAGTTAATGTTGGTATTCAACAATCAGGAGTAGAGAATACTGCACCAGAAGTTATTAGAAAATCGCAAATGGATAATATTTTAAAATTTACTTCTGATGATGAAGCTATCTTGTCTGACTATACATATGTGGAAGATGAGGATGTGTATAAACAGAATAAGGTGAATTCTGCAGAACAAGAAAACTTGAATAATTTAATGGCAAAGCCAATTATGGTGTATCAAGTGTTAACTAGTGAAACATATGCAGGAGCTATAAAGGAAGAAATGCTAGCAAATGTTCCAGAACAACAGAAAGCCATGATGGCTCAAATGTCTATGATGGATATTGTAAATGGGCTTAATGAAGAACAAATAAATAAAATGATGGAAATGATAGATGAAAAATTAAGTAGTTTATCAGGCACAATGCTAGAGCAAGCAGCGGTATCTTGGGTTAAGCAAGAATATGAAGCTGTAGGAATAGATATGACTGCATATCAAAATAAATATTTAATAAAAGTTGGATTGCAGATGCTTGGAATAGCATTTATAAGTATGGTTTCAGCAGTATGCATAATGTTACTATCATCAAGAGTGGCTGCTAGATTAGGAAAAACATTAAGAGAAAAGGTATTTGAAAAAGTATTAAACTTCTCTAGAAAAGAGTTTAGAGATTTTTCAACAGCATCTTTAATTACACGTAGTACAAACGATATACAACAAATTCAACAATTAATAGCTATGCTATTCAGAGTTGTTGTATATGCACCAATAATAGGTATTGGAGGCTTAATTAGGGTTATACAAAATAGCAATACATCAATGGCGTGGATTATTGGGTTAGCAATACTATTAATACTAGGAATTGTTTTAATTCTATTTATTGTAGCAATACCAAAATTCAAAAAATTGCAAGAATTAATAGATAAAGTAAATGGAATCTCAAGAGAAATATTAACAGGAATTCCAGTAATAAGAGCTTTCAGCAGGGAAAAACACGAAGAAGAAAGATTTGAAGTGGAAAATAACAAACTCATGAAGGCAAATGTGTTTGTTAACAAGGCAATGAGCATAATGTGGCCAGCATTAACATTAGTAATGAATGGAATTTCTTTATTAATAATTTGGATAGGTGGACACAACGTGGATAATGGAGTTATGCAAGTTGGCGACATAATGGCATTTATTCAATATACTATGCAAATTGTAATGAGTTTCTTGATGATATCAATGATATCAATAATGCTTCCAAGAGCAGCAGTATCAGCTAGCCGTATAAATGAAGTATTGGATAAGGAAGATAGTATAAAGGACCCTGAAAATCCAAAAGAATTTGATAAAAACAAAAAAGGATTAGTAGAATTTAAAAATGTATCTTTCAAATATCCAGATGCAGAAGAAGATATATTAGAAAATATAAACTTTACAGCAGAACCAGGCAAAACAACTGCGATAATAGGAAGCACCGGTTCAGGTAAATCAACAGTAGTGAATTTAATACCAAGATTTTATGATGTAACAAAAGGTGAATTATTTGTTGATGGAGTAAATGTGAAGAATGTAAAACAAAAAGCTCTAAGAGATATTATAGGATTTGTTCCACAAAAAGGTATGTTATTCTCTGGAACAATTGAATCTAATATAAAATACTCAGATGAAAATATGAGTGATGAGCAAATGAAGAATGCAGCTCAAATTGCTCAAGCTACAGAATTTATTGAATCAAAACCAGAAAAATATAATTCAGAAATAGCACAAGGAGGAAGCAACGTATCTGGAGGACAAAGACAACGTTTATCTATTGCAAGAGCAATTGCTAAAGATCCAGAAATATTTGTTTTTGATGACAGTTTCTCTGCTTTAGATTTTAAAACAGATAGCAAATTAAGAGAAGCATTAAAAGAGAAAACAGAGGGTAAAACTGTAATAATTATTGCACAAAGAATTAGTACTATATTAGATGCAGATCAAATAATTGTTTTAGATGAAGGAAAAATTGTGGGCAAAGGTACACACAAAGAATTAATGGAAAGCAATGAAGTATATCAACAGATTGCTTTATCTCAGTTATCAAAGGAGGAATTAGAATAATGGCAAATGAACAAGAAAATAAAAAAACTCCAATGAAACGTAGAAATGTGGGAGGACCAGGAGGTCAAAGAGCTGTTGAAAAACCTAAAGATTTAAAAGGAACAACGAAAAAACTTGTAAAGAATTATTTCTCAAAATACAAGATACAAATATTAATAGTATTCATATTTGCAATAGCAAGTACTATTTTAACAATAGTTGGTCCTAAAATACTAGGAAATGCAACAACAGAGATTTATACAGGTTTGGTAAGTAAAATAAATGGAGGAAGCGGAATTGATTTTGCAAAAATAGGCAAGATACTTATTATATTATTAACACTTTATGGAATTAGTATGCTTTGCTCTGTTATAGAAGGATTTTTGATGACAAATGTGTCACAAAAAATAACATATAAATTACGTAATGATATAGCTAAAAAAATAAACAAACTACCAATGAGATACTTTGATAAAAAGACAAATGGTGAGGTTCTATCAATAATAACAAACGATGTTGATACAATGTCACAAAATATGAACCAAAGTATTACAGAGATAATAAGGTCAGTATGTACATTAGTTGGAATACTTGTAATGATGTTATCAATAAATGTTACAATCACACTTATATCACTTATTATTTTACCAATAGCATCTGTGATTGTTAAAATAATTGTAGGAAAATCACAAAAATATTTCAAAAAACAACAGGATTATTTGGGCCATGTAAATGGGCAAGTAGAAGAAATTTATGGTGGCCATATTATAGTTAAGGCTTTTAATGGAGAAGAAAAAGCAATAGAAGAATTTAAAGAAGCAAACAATGAGCTATATAGATCAGCATGGAAATCTCAATTCTTATCAGGTTTAATGCATCCATTGATGAACTTTTTATCAAATATAGGATATGTAGCAGTTGCAATAGTTGGAGGATATTTTGCAGTAAAAGGAAAAATAACTGTAGGTGACATTCAATCTTTCATAACATATAACAAACAGTTTACACAACCAATTGCAGAAATAGCACAAATTTCAGGAACTTTACAATCTATGGTAGCAGCAGCTGAAAGAGTGTTTGAATTTTTAGAAGAGGAAGAAGAGAGCCCAACAATAGAAAATCCAAAACACATAGAAGGATTAAAAGGAAATATTAAATTTGACCATGTTAACTTTGGATATAATGCTGATAAAACAATAATAAATGACTTTAATGCTGACGTTCATGAAGGACAAAAAATAGCAATTGTTGGTCCTACTGGTGCAGGAAAAACAACAATGGTAAAACTTCTTATGAGATTTTATGATGTTAATTCTGGAGCGATTTTGCTTGATGGAAATAATATAAAAGATTTTGAAAGAGGAGAGTTGAGACAGGAATTTGGCATGGTTCTTCAGGATACATGGCTATTTGAAGGAACAATTAAAGAAAATATTAGATATGGAAGATTAGATGCAACGGATGAAGAAGTAGTTGCAGCAGCAAAAGCCGCAAGAGTACATCACTTTATAGAAACTCTTCCACATGGATATGATATGATATTAGACGAAGAATCTGGGAATGTATCGCAAGGTCAAAAACAATTGCTAACAATAGCGAGAGTAATTTTAGCAGATCCAAAAGTATTGATATTGGATGAGGCAACAAGTTCAATAGATACAAGAACAGAAATAGAAATACAAAAAGCTATGGATAAACTAATGGAAGGAAGAACAAGCTTTATAATAGCACATAGATTATCAACAATTAAGAATGCAGACTTAATTTTAGTAATGGATCACGGTGATATAGTAGAGCAGGGTTCTCATGAAGAATTGCTTGAAAAAAACGGATTCTATGCAAACTTATATAATTCACAATTTTCAGAAGAAGAAGAGTAAAAAAAGAAAATCCACCCTCGTTGGGTGGATTTTCTTCATAAGCACTTATTTGTTATGCTTACGAAAAAGTTTGTCTAATGCTTTTTCAGCATTGATTCTAGGAGGAACTTTATAGCCCACTCCAGAAGACCATTTATCACCAATCAGGAAAGTTATTTGCTTTCCTGTTGGTTGCCAGTGAAGTGGAGCCATCATTTCGCCACACAACATTTGTGCAGCGAGTGACGAAAATACGGGAGGAGTAGCTATGTAAATCTCCTTCCCATCTTGAGAAAAACGAACCACGAATCGTATTTGATCTACGATGTAGTCCTTTTGCATGAAGTCCGATGTTCCATCATAATAGAACATTTAAATATCCTCCTTTTAGCAAATTATTGCTATATGAAATTGATGTTTGATGCAAAGCACCTATTGGTTATTATAGCATGTTTGAGGAGTAAAGTCAAAATAAAAAATCATCTGATTTTAGATGATTTTCCAAAATATAATTTAGATTGGTACCGATGGTGGGACTCGAACCCACATGGTTTCCCGCTGGATTTTGAATCCAGTGCGTCTACCATTCCGCCACATCGGCGAAATTACTTTATTATATTAGCATACTTTTTAAATATTGTCCATTGTTTTTCAAAAAATTATGCAATAATATTTGTGTAGAAATGCTTGTAATTTGAAATATTTTGTGGTATTATATTATATGTTAGTACCTTACACTTGGTTTTAGACAAACACACCACTAGAACTCAGTTTAAGGCAAATAGTAAAATAGGAGGTGTAATTACAACATGACAAAGGAAAGAAAACAAGAAATAATCAACACATACAAAAGAGATGAAAAAGATACTGGTTCACCAGAAGTTCAAATAGCTCTTTTAACAGAAAGAATTAACGAATTAACAGAACATCTAAAAGTTCATAAGAAAGATAATCACTCAAGAAGAGGATTATTCAAGATGATCGGAAATAGAAGAAGTTTATTAAACTATTTAGCAGATAAAGATGTTCAAAGATACAGAGATATAGTTGCAAAATTAGGATTAAGAAAATAATAACATTAAAAAGGGCGTTTTACTAATGATAAAGCGCCCATTTTTAAAAAATAATGTTAAATATTTTTTGTTTTTTTGTAGAAAATAATAAATATAAAATGCTTAACTAAAAAAGTAAGGAGAAGACTATGTATAAAAAATTTGAAACAGAATTAGCAGGAAGAAAACTAACAATAGAAACAGGAAAAGTTGCAGAATTAGCTAATGGAGATGTTATAGTACATTATGGCGATACTGTTGTAATGGTAAACGTAACAGCATCAAAACAACCAAAAGAAGGAGTGGATTTCTTTCCACTATCAGTTGACTATGAAGAAAAATTATATGCTGTAGGAAAAATACCAGGAAGTTTCCAAAAAAGAGAAGGAAAGCCAGCAGATAAAGCAATACTAACATCAAGAGCAATAGATAGACCAATACGTCCACTATTTCCAAAAGATTTTAGAAATGATGTATGTGTTGTAGCAACAGTTTTATCTGTAGAGCAAGATAATAGCCCAGAAGTATGTGCAATGATTGGCGCATCTGCAGCACTTTCAATTTCAGATATACCTTTTGGAGGACCAACAGCAGCAGTAAGTGTAGGATATGTGGATAATCAAATTGTAATAAATCCTACAGTTGCAGAAAGAGATAGAAGTAGATTAAATTTAACAGTAGCTGGAACTTTGGAAAAAGTAACAATGATAGAAGCTGGAGCAGATGAAATTCCAAATGATACAATGCTTGAAGCTATAAAAGCAGGGCATAGTGAAATTAAAAAATTATGTGCATTTATAGAAAAAATAAAAGAAGAAGTAGGAAAGCCAAAATTTGAATATGTATCATTTGCTACAGATTCAGCTGTATTTGATGAAATATCTGCAAACTTTAAAGAAAGAATGTACAAAGATGTACAAGCGCAAGACAAAGAAATAAGAGATGCTAATATGGAAGCTTTAGCACAAGATATACAAGCATATTTTGTTGAAAAATATGGTGAGGATGGAGCAGAGGAAAAAGCAGCAGATATAGCAGCAAGTATCCACGATTTAGAGAAAAAATGTGTAAGAGAAATGATATACAAAGAGCATATTCGTCCTGATGGAAGAAAAATAGATGAAATAAGACCATTATCTTGTGAAGTAGGTGTTCTTCCTAGAGTTCACGGAAGTGCAATATTTACAAGAGGTCAGACTCAAGTACTATCAGTAGTTACATTAGGAACAAAATCAGAAGAACAAGAATTAGATGGATTAGATGAAGAAGATTCAAAAAGATATATGCATCAATACAATTTCCCATCTTACTCAGTTGGAGAAGCAAGACCATCACGTGGTCCTGGAAGAAGAGAAATTGGACATGGTGCTTTAGCTGAAAAAGCTTTAGTTCCAGTAATACCTTCAGAAGAAGAATTTCCATATACAATAAGAGTTGTATCAGAAGTATTATCTTCAAATGGTTCAACATCACAAGCAAGTATCTGTGGAAGCACTTTAGCACTTATGGATGCAGGTGTTCCAATCAGAAAGCCAGTAGCTGGTATATCAACAGGATTAGTAACAGATCCAGAAAATCCAGATAAATATATAATGCTAACAGATATACAAGGAATAGAAGATTTTTTCGGAGATATGGACTTTAAAGTTGGTGGTACAAAAGATGGTATAACAGCAATACAAGTTGACATTAAAAACGATGGACTAACATATGATATTATAAAAGAAGCATTTGAAAGAACCAAAAAAGCTCGTGATTATATATTAGATGAAATAATGTTAAAGCAAATTGCCGAACCAAGAAAAGAAATATCTAAATATGCACCAAAAATAATTACAACTACAATAAATGTAGATAAGATAAAGGATGTAATAGGTCCTGGTGGAAAAATGATAAACAAAATAATAGCAGCAACAGGTGTAAAAATAGATATAGAAGAAGACGGAAAAGTTTGCATATATACTGATGACGCAGAGCAAGGAAAAAATGCATTAAAAATGATAGAAGATATAGCAAAAGACATAGAAGTTGGCGGAATATATGAAGGAAAAGTTACAAGAATAATGCCTTTTGGTGCTTTTGTAGATATAGGTGGAGGAAGAGAAGGATTGCTTCACATATCTAAAATATCAAGCAAAAGAGTAGAAAAAGTAGAAGATGTACTTGCTGTGGGCGATGAAGTAACAGTTAAGGTTTATGAAATAGATAACCAAGATAGAATAAACTTAACAATGAAAGACTTAGAAGCTGGCAACAAAGAAGAAGACGTAGAAGAATAATATTTATAATATTAGGAGAAAAATAAATGGAATATTTATATATTATACAACAGGCAATTGTCTGGATAATAACTATATATTGGTTATACCAATTAGTTGTTAGTATTTGTTCGTTAGTAAAATTAAAAGATAAGCCATTACTTGTGGATAAAAATCACAAGTTTATGGCTATTTTGCCTGCTCACAATGAAGAAGCTGTAATAGGAAATTTAATAGAAAGTTTAAAAAATCAGGATTATCCTAAAGAGCTATTAGATATTTATGTAATAGCTGATAATTGTACAGATAATACTGTAAAAATTGCAAAAGAAGCAGGAGCAATAGTATTAGAAAGACATGAAGAAGACCCAGCAAAACAAACTAAAGGTGCTGCTTTGCAATGGTTTTTAAAACAGAAAATTGAAGAAAATGCTGATTATGATGCATTCTTTGTATTTGATGCTGATAACATTGTTGATGTTAACTTTACAAAAGCAATGAACAAAAAGTTATGTCAAGGTGAAGAAGTTGTTCAAGGATACAGAGACATCAAAAACCCTGCAGATAGCTGGGTTTCAGCAGGATACGCAATATTTTATTGGACAATGCATAGATTCTATCATTTAGCAAGGTATAATTTAGGCTTATCTGCATTATTAAATGGTACAGGATTTATGGTTAAGTTTGATGTAATAAAACCAACAGGCTGGAATACAAAAACTTTAACTGAGGATATAGAATTCTCTTTAAAAACAATTATAAAAGGCAAGAAAGTTGGCTGGGCAGTAGATGCAATAGTTTATGATGAACAACCAGTAGGATTTAAACAATCTTGGTCACAAAGATCTAGATGGACTGTTGGGCATATTCAATGCTTAAGCGAATATACAAAACCATTAGCAGTAGCTGTAAAAGAACATAAAACAGTAATGAATTTTGATGGACTTTTATATATGATAGGAAGTATACCAATGTTTATATTAACAGGTGTATTAGTAATAATTAACTTTGTTATGTATATACTTGGTGGAATGTCTACACCAGATTTAATTGTAAATTGTATTAGATATTTATTACCAACATTTTTACTACCAATATTTGTTGGAGTAATAATAATGTGGTTGGATAAAAGACCAATAAAGCCAATGATAAAAGGATTGGTTTTATACCCATTATTCCTAGGCTCATGGTTATTAATAAACTTTAAATGTTTATTTATAAGAGATACAAAATGGGAGAAAATAGACCACGTTAGAGATATAAAAATTAAGGATGTTGCATAAAAGCAATATTTAAAATGGAGAAACCAATGAAAAGGAGGAAATAAAAGAATGAAAAAAGAAAATGGAATCACATTGGTTGCCTTGGTGGTAACAATAGTAGTGCTAATAATTATAGCTGGAGTAACTTTAAGCCTAACAATAGACAATGGAGGAATAATGAAAAGAGCAAAAACAGCTGTAAATGATTATGCCTCTCAAGACACGAAGGAAGAAAAATACTTTAACGATTTAGCTGACTGGGTTGATAAAAATGGAAAAGAGAGTGGAATGGCAAAAGTTCCAGTTAATACGAAAGCTACAAAAAATGGAACTATAAATGGACAAGAACCTAATATTAATAATCCAATAATTCCACAAGGCTATACTCCGATAGATGCTGGAGATGCAAAATGGGGAAATGGAAGCTCTGCCCCAACACAAGATTCAGTAGACCATGGATTGGTAATAAAAGATGATGCAGGAAATGAGTGGGTATGGGTACCAGTAGAAGCAAGTGTACTTTCAAGTATGTGCGTAACTTCAAATGATGAGATTGCTTTATCAGGAGATGTTGGAGTAACAACGAATCTATATACTAATTCAACAATAATAGGAAAAACTGGAGACACATATACTTTATTAAGAAGTACACCCAATACAACAGATTATAGAGAGCCAGATTTAGTAACTGAGTGCGATAAAAATGAATCATGTTATAAAACGATATTGGGATATGATACTCCAAAAGTGATGGCAGAAGCATTTACAGCAGATTATGCGAAGATGATAGCAAGTATCCAAAAATATGGAGGATTTTATATTGGAAGATACGAGCTTTCGAACGAAGGAGTGCAAAAAGAAAAAGCAACTTTAACCAACACAAATTGGTACAATCTATATAAAAAATGTACTACATTAAACGCAAGTGACAAAGTAGAAAGTAAAATGATATGGGGAATACAATGGGATTTAGCATGTGATTTCATATCCCAAAAAGGCGAACAAAAAAGTATAACAAATTCTACAGCATGGGGCAATTATAACAATAGTAACGGAAGTGCAGCAGTAATGGATGGAGAAACAAAAAAATACGGAAGTAAACAAGTAACAGGATATAGTGAATATTGGAAAGCCAATAATATATACGACTTAGCCGGAAACTGTTGGGAATGGAGCCAAGAGGAGCATGGAACTAAGTTCCGTGTTAGCAGGGGTGGCGTTTGTAATGGCGATGGCTCTGACAGTCCGGTACCTTATCGTAACAACTATGGCGCGAATTACAGCAACAACTTCTTTGGTTCTCGTCCCACTTTAATAATAAAATAGATGGAGAGTATAAGCTTAAGTGTGTAAAAAAATATTTAAGGACAGTACTTTCTAGAGTAATATAATTGAATATAAAATATTGAACGCTTTGAATAAAATCAGAGCGTTTTATTTATTACACTGAATTAATAAAAACACAAAGTAATGCTTATGGAATACAAAGCGCTTTGTTATAATAAAAGCTATTAAGCCAACAACAAAGCGTTTTATTTTTCGTTAAGTAACTAACTTAACGAATATTTATATACGAAAATTATAGCAGCAAAGTATACATATGTCAATGAAAAATGAGAAAAACCGATAATGAAAAATTTATAAAGAAATAAAAAATATTAAATTTATAGAATCGTGAAAAAGCTTATATACCAACAACATCACAGGATGAAAATATTCAAAAATACTTCCTTAAGTTAGTTACTTAAGGAAGTATTTTTAGTGAATGGAAAAGTAGTAGTACCAACGAAAAGAGGGAAAATAAAAATGGAAAAAGGTATAACGTTAGTAGCTTTAATAATAACAGTAGTAATTATGATAATTTTATCAGGAATAGCAATAGGCGGAACGATTGGAAATAATGGCATATTTAGCAAAGCAAAATATGCTGTAAATAAATATGATGAGCATAGTACAAATATAGATAAAGAATTAAATGAAACAGCAGAGCAAATGGAGGAAAATGCAGATGAAGAAGTTTTAGAAAAAGCAATAGTTAATGTAAAATGTCCATCAAATAGAACAATAAATGGAAAAAGGGCAAGTGCAAATAATCCGATAGTCCCAGAAGGATATACTCCAATAGATGAAGGAGAAGCAAAATGGGGAGATGGCTCAAGCAAACCAGCTCAAAGTTCAGTAGACCATGGGCTAGTAATAAAAGATGATGAAGGAAATGAATGGGTATGGGTACCGGTGTCTACTCAGATGATAAAAAATATGTATGAAATATCAAGTACAGATATAGCATTAGCGGGAGAAACAGGTGCAACAACAAAGATGTATACAAAAACAGTAACAATAGGAAGAGAAGAAGATAAAGTAACAGTTTCTAGAACTTTACCAAATGGAGCTGAATGGAGAGAACCGGATTTAGAAAGCTATTATGATTTAAGAGAAGAATATTATAAAACGATATTAGGCTTTGATACACCAAAAGCGATGGCAGAAGTGCTTGTAAATGAGTATGAGGAAATGGTGAATAGTGTAAAAAAATATAGTGGGTTTTACATAGGAAGATATGAATTATCAAATGAAGGAGTACAAAAAGGAAAAGACACATTATCAAATGTAAATTGGTATGTTTTATACAATAAGTGTATGGAATTGAATGCAAGTGATAAGGTGAAAAGTAGAATGGTGTGGGGACTTCAATGGGATTTAGCATGTGATTTTATATCGAAAAAAGGAGATAAAAAGAGTATTAAAAATTCAACAAGTTGGGGCAATTATGTGAATGCTGTTGGAAATGCAGCTGTAATGGTTGGAACAACTAAAATGTATGGAAACAAACAAGTAACAGGATATAGCGAGTATTGGAAAGCCAATAATATATACGATTTGGCGGGAAATTGTGAAGAATGGAGCCAAGAAGCAGGTTATGATAGATTTCGTGCTGGTAGAGGAGGAAGCTGCACTATGGATGGTGCGGAATTATTGCCAGCATCAGCAAGAAACAAAGATGGTTCATATGGATATGATCCAAATTTGCGGAACGCGCCCAGTACTAATAATAAAATAGGAGAAAAATATGGTAAAAGCAAGAGAAGAAAAAGGAATAACATTAATAGAATTAATAGTTACAATAACGATTTTGCTAATATTAGTTGGAATAACAGGAGGCGTGGGAATAAATGCAACACTTAAATTAAAAAGATATAATGCAGTAAAGAGCGATATAATAGAATTAACAGAAGCCGTTCAAACGTATTATATGGAAAAAGGAGAGCTACCACTAGAGAATGCAGACACACAGGTAGAATTTACGCCGCCAGAGGATAATAAAAATCCAAATGACAGTGGAGAATATTATGAAATAGATATAAGTCTGCTAGAGAGTGTAAATATTCAGAATAAGAGAAATACATACTTAGTAGATAAACAGAGTTTAACAGTGTATTGCCAAGAAG
>ERZ780148.764-NODE-764-length-24908-cov-4.532813_pt1 | contig 24908 bp, 25 predicted proteins | sample MGYA00510984_ERZ780148 | MGnify/ENA primary metagenome ERZ780148 (study PRJEB29588, sample SAMEA2160902) | human gut metagenome | biome: human gut; feature: human-associated habitat; material: faeces | place: Denmark | collected 2008/2010 ...
ATTATTGACAAAAATGCTCTATGAATATAAACTTAGTTAGTTGATAAATGAGGTGTCTATATGAGTTATGATTCCAGCAAAATAGAAAAGAAATGGCAAAAGGCCTGGAAAGATGCAGATCTTTATAAATGTGATGCATATGATTTTTCAAAACCTAAGTATTATGTACTAGATATGTTCCCATATCCAAGTGCTCAAGGTTTACACGTTGGTCACGTTGAAGGATACACTGCAACTGATGCAGTAGCAAGATATAAAAGAGCTTGTGGATATAATGTTTTACATCCGATGGGATTTGATTCTTTTGGCTTACCAGCTGAACAATATGCTATTAAAACTGGTCACCATCCAGAAGGATTTACAAATGACAATATTGCAAATTTTAGAAGACAATTGCAAGATTGTGGCTTTTCATATGACTGGAGTAGAGAAATAAAGACTAGTGATCCTTCTTATTATAAGTGGACTCAATGGATTTTCCTCAAACTTTATGACAAAGGTTTAGCATATATTGATGAAAGACCAGTTAACTATTGTCCTGAACTTGGTACTGTTCTTGCAAATGAAGAAGTAATTGATGGCAAGAGCGAACGTGGTGGCTTCCCAGTTATTCGTAAGAACATGAAGCAATGGGTCTTAAAAATAACAGCCTATGGTGAAAAGCTTCTCGATGGATTGAATGGACTTGATTGGCCATCTTCAACTCTTGAAATGCAAAAAAACTGGATTGGGGAAAGTCACGGATGTGTCGTTTCCTTTAAAGTTTTTGATGCACCTTATGAATTTGAAGTATTTACCACAAGAGTAGATACATTATTTGGTTGCACATATGTTGTTTTGGCACCTGAACATCCATTAGTAAAAAAAATAACAACTGCTGAACATCAAGCAGATATCGATGAATATTTAGCAAAAATTGCTAGTAAGTCAGACCTCGAAAGAACAGCTCTTAATAAAGAAAAGACAGGTGTCTTTACTGGTGCACATGCAATTAATCCAATAAATGGTAGAATCGTTAAAATTTATATTGGAGACTATGTTTTAGCCTCTTATGGTACAGGAGCAGTCATGGCTGTTCCAACACATGATCAAAGAGATTATGAATTTGCTAAAGCTCACAATATAGAAATGATTCAAGTCCTTGAAGGCGATGTTTCTGAACATGCTTTTGAAGGTGATGCTCCTCACATTAATTCTGATTTTGCAAATGGAATGAATATTGCAGCAGCTAAAAAAGCTATTGCTAAACGTCTTGAAGAATTAAATGCTGGTCGCGAAACAACTTCATACAAATTAAGAGACTGGTTATTTTCACGTCAAAGATATTGGGGTGAACCAATACCAATTATTCATATGGAAGATGGTACATTACGTAAAGAAGAGAATTTACCTCTTGTTCTTCCTAACTTAGATGATTTTGCTCCATCTGGTGATGGTCACTCACCATTAGCCAAATGCGATGCATTTGTCAACGTTGAAATTGATGGCTTAAAAGGTAAAAGAGAAACAAATACAATGCCACAATGGGCAGGTAGCTCATGGTATTATGCAAGATATATAGATCCACATAACGATGAAGCAATCGGTGATAAAAAATTATTAGACCACTGGTTACCAGTCGATTTATATATCGGTGGTGCTGAACATGCTGTTTTACACTTGCTTTATGCTAGATTCTGGCATAAATTCTTACATGATGAAGGCGTATTTGAATCTTCTGAACCTTTCCAAAAGCTATATCACCAAGGCATGATTTTAGGCTCTAATGGTATGAAGATGAGTAAGTCGTTAGGAAATGTCGTAAATCCAGATGAATGTATTGCTCAATATGGTGCTGATGCATTAAGACTTTATGAAATGTTTAAAGGACCTATCGATCAATCTTTGCCATGGTCAGATAATGGTTTAGCTGGTGCTAGAAGATTCATTGAGAGAGTTTATCGCTTATATGCTGAAAGCGAATATAAAAATAAATGGACTGAGGAAGATGTTCCATCTCTTGATAGAATTTATCACGCAACTGTTAAAAAAGTTACAGAAGACTATAACGAATTACATTTCAACACAGCTATTTCAGCTATGATGATTTATGTAAATGAATTATATAAATCTCCAAAGCTTCCAAAAGATCAATTAAAGGCTTTAGCACAAATGTTAGCTCCTATTTGTCCACACTTAGGTCAAGAATTATATCATTTATTGGGATTTGAAGGATTTATCGATTTTGTCAGTTGGCCAACATTTGATGAATCAAAGAGTCTTACAAATTCAGTTACATATGCTGTCCAAGTTAATGGTAAACTTAAAGGTACTATTGAAAGAGAAAGAGATGATTCTGATAAAGAAGCTATCTTAAAAGAAGCTATGGATCTTCCAAATGTCGTCAAAGCAATTGAAGGAAAGACTGTTGTTAAAACAATAGTTGTTCCAAATAAAATTGTTAATATTGTTGTAAAATAAATAATTAAGGTTAAGCTTTTGTGGCTTAACCTTTTTTCGACTATAAAATTTTATGGTTTAATTTATTATTAAACAGGTGATAATATGGTTCAAGTAGAAATGTTTGAAGAAGAAGATAGTTCTATATTGCAAGAAGAAATAAATAAATTTTTAGAAAAAATAAATAAAATATGTAATATCAAAAAAAAATGCTGCATCAGACATATAGTAAAAAAATCATTATCCGTAATGGATATTATATATAAAAAATATACCAATATCCATTACAGATAATTATAACTTACAAAAATCTATGCAACATTATAAAATGTTATATATTTATCCGGATAAAAGACATCCGGTTCTTCTAATACTGATATAAACAATATCAATATTACTGTAACTGTGCAGCAACTTCTGCTGCAAAGTCTTCATTCTTCTTTTCAAGACCTTCACCAGTTTCAAAACGAACAAATCCCTTGATTGTGATATTAGCACTGTTTTCCTTAGCAACTGATGCTACATATGCTGATACGCTCTGCTTACCATCTTCTGCCTTAACATATGTCTGATCAAGAAGACAGATTTCCTTAAGTTCCTTATTAAGACGACCCTTAACCATACCTTCAATAATCTTATCATTAGCATCCGGCTTTTCGTTCTTAGCTGTAATAGTAATAATTTCTGTTTCTTTAGCGATATATTCAGGATCTACTTCACTTCTGTTAGTATACATTGGCTTAAGAGCTGCTGCCTGCATAGCTACGTTCTTTGCCATTTCTTCAATTGCAGGATTAACAACATCTGTTTCAACATCAACAAGAACACCAATCTTACCACCCATATGAATGTATGAAGCGATGAAACCATTATTCTCCTCAATTTGTGCAAATCTTCTAATCTTAAGATTTTCACCAATTACAGCTATCTGACCTGCTAATACGTCTGCAACTGTCTTAGATGAATCTTTGTTCCAGCTTTCAGCTAAAAATTCATCAATATCAGAAGCCTTTGTATTTAATGCCTGCTGTGCAACTTCTTCAACATATGCATTGAAATCTGCATTCTTGGCAACGAAGTCTGTTTCTGAATTAACTTCAACGATTGCTGCCTTAGAACCTTCTGTAACAACCTTAACAATACCTTCTGCTGCAATTCTTCCAGCTTTCTTAGCTGCCTTAGCCATACCATTTTCTCTTAAATACTCAACAGCCTTGTCCATATCACCATCTGTATTAGAAAGCGCCTTCTTACAATCCATCATACCTGCGCCTGTCATTTCTCTTAATTCTTTTACCATTGCTGCTGTAACTGCCATTTTCTTATCCTCCATTATTAATAAAATATTTATGTTTTACATTCATGTAATACACTCATGCTTTACATTTTATTTAAGTTTAAAAATGCTTCAACCTGTATTTGTCAGGCTGAAGCATTCTTAGAATTCCGTCTTACGACAATATATTAATGAACTTCAGTTTATCTCTATAGATAATTATGCTTCCTCTGTTACTTCTTCTTCAGCAGGAACTTCTTCTACTCCCTGATTAGCTTCGATAACAGCATCTGCCATCTTAGAAACGATAAGCTTAACTGCTCTGATTGCATCATCATTACCAGGAATTACATAATCTAATTCATCAGGATCACAGTTAGTATCTGCAATACCGATAAGCTTAATACCAAGTGCATGAGCTTCCTGTACACAGATTCTTTCCTTCTTAGGATCTACGATAAAGATAGCATCTGGAAGTCTCTTCATTTCCTTGATACCGCCAAGGTTCTTTGTAAGCTTATCAAGTTCCTTCTTGAGGTTGATAACTTCCTTCTTAGGAAGAACATCAAATGTTCCATCTTCCTGCATTCTTTCGATATCTTTAAGTCTTGCAATTCTGCTCTGGATTGTCTTGAAGTTAGTAAGCATACCGCCTAACCATCTTTCATTTACATAGAACATTCCACATCTTTCAGCTTCTGTTGCAATAGCATCCTGAGCCTGCTTCTTTGTACCAACAAAAAGAATAGTACCACCATCAGCAACGATATCAGATACTGCCTTATAAGCATCATCTACCATTCCTACTGACTTCTGTAAATCGATAATATGAATACCATTTCTCTCTGTGTAGATGTATTCAGCCATCTTAGGATTCCATCTTCTTGTCTGATGTCCAAAGTGAACACCTGCTTCAAGTAACTGCTTCATTGAAATTACGCTCATTTTAATACCTCCATTGGTTAATAATCTTTTGTGGATATCACACTCCATAGTCACTGACGAGCATCAGCACCAACTACAGAATCCATCCACATGTTTTTTCACACAAAATGCATTATATCAATATACAATAAATAAATCAAGTATTTTTTTAATATCTTTTCAACTTAACTTTTACTAATCCCTGACTTTGTAAATGACATGCCAGTTTAACAAATTTAAAATATTTACATTATTCCAATATACTGTTAATATTTTTTAACTTCTTGTAATTACACCTGCAATATTCTCAAATGTATCACCTGCTTTTAATGTATATCTACCTTCCTTAACCTTCAGGTCATTACCGGAAAATGTCATATAGCTGTTAAATCCGTTTACATCTGATATAATCCCTTTATCATATAAGATTTCACTTACTTCTGATAAATATTTAATATTTCTTATCTCAACTTCAACCATCTCACCATTTCTTGCAGCATTAGAATTATCTGTGGTTGTGGTTTCACCTGCTGTTGTCTTTTCCTCTGACTTATCTGTTTCTGACGTCTTTGAGCCAGTGGTTATCTGTTCCTTTGTATCATCCTGTGCAGTCGCTTCTTTGTCATTACCATTATCATCTCTGGAGAGCTTATCGGTTTTAACCTCTGCTATTGTTGTTGCCTGTGTTTCTTTGTCTGCCTGTGTTGTAGCGTAAGCCAATACCGAGCCTGTTGTCTTTGTCTCTGTCTGTGATACTTTATTTCCGTCAGAAGATCCTGTCGCAATATTAACAAACAAAAATATAACTGCTGTAAATATAATGCCTGTTCCCATACCTCTTAAGTAATATTTTAATTTCATAATATAAATACACTCTCTTTATTATTTTTTACTGTATAAATCTATTACAAGCTGAACCTCTCCGGTTCCAATTCCCATCTTACGGGCAATCTCTTTAGCATTGAAGCCCATTTTGTTCATTTCAAGAATATTTTTGTTTTTGTCACCATTAGAATTACCGGAATTATCTGATTCCTTATTATCAGCAGAAATTATATCAGCACTATCCATGTTATCCGTATCATGATTATCCTGTGTATCAGCTTTAATAATATCTTCCTGTATATCAATGTTATTTGAAGCAGCTTCACTGATAGTATCAACATATTCCTGTGTATCAGCTGTTATACTGCCGGTAAACACAGTATCTTCTGTATGTTCTGTCATTCTTTCCTTTTCCATCATGCTGCTTAAGTTTTCAGCCTGATTGCCGGCTTTGGTTCGCATATCCGGTGATTTTTCTGCCGTATCTGATTGTTTTGATAATTCTTTTAAACGTGACTTTGCTTTATCCTTCTGTGCAGCTACATCACTATCATTTTTTTCCAATCCTAAAGAAGCACTTTGTATCTTTTTGGCCTGTTCTGTTGCGATATTAACATCTTTAACAGTTCCCTTTACTTCCTTTGCCTTCTCATTAAGCATATCATAAAGAAATACTGTTTCATTATGATTCCTGCTTATCTCATTCATAATTGTATCAGCATATTCATTCATCTCTAGTATCTTAGTATTAGAAATTCTGTCTAAGGATGCCTCTGTTCTGTCATCTATTGAATTAAGCTGTTCTTCAATAAGATTATTTATCTGTGATTTTATATCTTCCTTCTGCTTATCTGTAAGCTCAATATTCTGATTTGAAGTATTAACCTGCGATATCTGACTATTAATTTCCCTGTTATCATCTTTTATAAGGAAACTTACACCAATCATGCATACTCCTAATAATATCATAATAATTACTGCTGTTGACATTAATCTTTCTCTCCATTTCAAATAGAAGCTGCCGCAATAAATTTACGGCAGCCTGTCTTATATCTTTATATCAAAATCAGAGGCCTTATGACCTTTTAAAAATACTATACCATCTCTTTTTGTATCTTTTTTATTCTTATGTTTTTTATCATTTTCATATTCATTATCACTTTTTTCTTTTGCATCGAATTTTTGCTGTTGATTTTCTACATCTTCCTTGCTTGTTACAGCCTCAGACTTTGTTTCAACATTCTTTTGAACTACCACTGATATATTCTGTTGTTCAATTGCCGGACGGCTATCCTGACTCTGTTTAATATTAGCCACATCATTTATCTGCTGTATCATTGCTATATCTATTGGTTTCAAGTCTATACATGCCTCCTTCTTCGTATATTATTATTCATAATATATTGAATTATAAAGAAAGTTGTACAATGTCTGCTCTGTCCTTTGCATATTGACAATGGCAATTCTTTTCTTTAATAAACATAAACTGATCACCAAACACGAGCTTTACACCATTATAAATGGTATCAGAAACCTTTATACGTGCATTATCATCCTCAATAATCTGTTCCTTCAATTCGCTGTATTCTTTCTTTTTATTTATAAGCTCCTGCTCTATCAACAGCAGATTTCTCGTAGTCTTTTGCTGTAATTCCAGTTTTTCACTGCTTAATGTTCCTTCTGTATCCTGTTTTTTTCTAAGTGCTGTAATAAGCTGGTTTAACTGTATCTTATTACTTCCAAGCTGTTCGAGTTCTTTTTTCAACTCCTCTACACGTTTTTTAGCGGCAGGATCCACGCCGGCGCCTACAATAGTTGCTGTACCCATTGTATTGCCAATATTCTTAGCAATAATCATTTTGGAAGACTTTACTTCTCCTCCAATAATAAGTCCCTTTTTGCCTTCTGCCTTAATTATGCCATTTGCAAATACTTTACTATGAAGAATTGAATCAGTTTCTATATTTCCTCCGGCTTCTACAAGGGAAGCTCCCTCTATAAACTTTGTAACGATATTACCTCCGGCTTTGATAACTGCCCTGTTCATTCCCTGAATACCTCTGTTTAAGGTTATATTACCTCCGGCGATAACTGTTGCACCTTCAACAACTCCGCTTACACTCACATCGCCCTTAGCTTCAACAGTAAATCCTGCAAGGATATTACCTTTGACATTAACATTACCGGCATATTTAATATTACCTGTAGAATTATCAACATCAACAATCTCCATTACATCTGATACAAAAACTTTATCTTCTTCTAATGTAACATGACCATTGACCATTGATACAAGAGACAAACCATCTTCTGATATAGAAAGATTTTTACCATGCTTAAATATAACATGTCTGACACTCGATGGTCTTACAGTTCTGCCATATACATCTATACCAACTTCGCCTCTCTGTTCAGGATGTAATACTGCAACAACATCACCTTTAACTACGTGATTGACATTTTCTAATGAATGAAAATCCACTGTACCATCATCATTCATTTTAGGTCTGGGTTTTAAATCAGTATTAAACTTATACTCGACATAACCTTCCTTGCCATTAACAGGTTTTGTTCCAACTGCAACCACATATGATTTACCATAAATACGTGAATTTAAAAATTCATCAATTACACTGTTATCAACACCATTCCTTATGCCTGCATGCGTAATATCATCAAGTATTTCAGTCTTTGTCAATTCATGTGCACCTTCAAATGGCGGATAGAATACAGCCTCCGTCCTCATTCCATCAGATGATATGTAATACATGCCAAATTCATCTACCGGATGACATTCTGAATCTGAAACCTTAACTGTACATCCCTCCGGCGTCGCTTTTTTAAATGCTTCGCCCACCTTAACCACATCAACATCTGGAATATTTCTCTTGTCTATATAAAATAGAGCATCCTTTATATCAGCATTGGCTGCGCCTTCTACCCCCGAATAGACTGTTATGTAAATACCATCTTTGCCACACGAAAACTGATAAAATCCATTATTATTCCTTCTCATATCGTCTCCTATCCAAAGCATATACTTTATATATTAGTTAAAATATCCAAATACTCCCCAAGCTTTAATTTCATTTTATTAAGCGCCTTTGTATGCAGCTGTGAAACTCTTGATTCTGATACATCAAGTACCATGCTTATCTCTTTAAGTGTCATTTCCTCATAATAATAAAGCGTTATGACACTTTTTTCCTTTTCCGTAAGTTCTTCAATTGCTTCAACTATTTTCTTTTTAAGTTCATCTTTTTCCATAACCTGTTCAGGCTGCATAAAACGCTCAGTATTACCTGCACTGACTCTGACTTCACTGCCTGAGTCAATATACTCTTCTAATGAAATTATATTAGAGGCTTTTGTCTGCCCCTGCCAGTTATTAAGTTCATCAACGGATATGTCAAGTTCCTTTGCAACCTCTTCATCCGTTGCCACCTTACCTGTGTCAGTTTCTATCTTTAATACTGCTGCATCAATTTTTTTCTGTTTCTGCCTTAAAGAACGAGGTATCCAGTCCATTTTTCTTATCTGATCCAATATAGAACCTCTTATTCTGAGACTTGCATATGTTTCAAATTTTACATTTTTACCATAATCAAATTTGTCTATAGCATCAATCAGCCCGAATATTCCATATCCAACAAGGTCATCATATTCAACATTATTACCTAGATACATGCTTAATCGTCCTGCAACTATTTTTACCAGCCTGGCATATTCCATTATAAGTTGTTCACGTATATTACTATTGCCGGTTTTTTTATACTCCTGCCATAGCTTATTTTTTTCAGCATCATCCATTACCAATTCTCCCAAATGCAATTAATCTATGTGTCTACAGGTGTATTATTTATCATCCTGCGAGTTATTGTCTTCCAGATTCTCTTCCGTCTGCTGTTCTTCTGGATTTTCTGAAGATTCTTCTCCACTTTCCTCTTCTTCAGGCTCTTTAAAGGCCTTATTCAATAATCTTCTTAAAACAATACCTGCAATATAAAAAGCCAGCATAACACTGACAAGTATCCATAAGAATTTTATTAATGTAAATTTTTCCATTATCATAAACACTGCAACAACAAAACCAGCAAATAATGTTACCAGTGCAGGAACATTCCTAAATTTTTTCATATATCCTCCAAAATTCACATATTAAATAATTTTTGGTGGTTTTCCTACTGCTTTAATTAAATACTCCCCACTTTCTGAATAGAACTCAACAGTTCTTCCATAATTCTTGCCACAATCCTCTGCAAGGAGTCTGATATTATATTGCTTCAGCTTAGTTCTTGCTGCGACAGCATTACGTTCGCCTACTCTCAATGAATCATTAGTTGTTGTCATTGCAAACATCTGTGCTCCACCTGCCATCTTGGCAACCAGTCTGCTCTTTGAAGCTCCCAAGGCAACCATCTGACGTATTAATTCATCTATACCAGTATCAGCAAACTTTGCCACATTAGAATTATTTCTTATCTGCGTACTATCCGGAAGCATACAATGTAACAACCCACTTATCTTGGTTACAGGATCATATAATGCAACGCCTACACATGAACCCAATCCAAGAGTAGTAAGAGCATCCGGTGCTTTACATACCTTTAAATCGGCCATGCCTACTTTAATCATATTCCCCATATAATTTATCTATCCATTTCTTAATCACAAATTATAATGTATATATCAGCCAACACCTAATGAAGTCAATATCTTATCATAAGAGTTTAATTCAGGTATCAATAAGAAATAGCCATTAACAAAATCGAGTTCACCAAACTGGGACTTTATTAATAACAGCTTATCTCCATATTTGCCGAACTCGGCGGCCGGCAGACTTAATAATGCACCAATCATATCCACAGCCATAGATGGAACTGTTGATATCATCTTCATACCGGTCAAAGCTGAAATAGCATTCAGATATGAACCTGATACAATATTGCCTATTTCATTTAAAGCTGACATTTCCATTTCTGAATAATCTGAAAGCATTCTGTCTTCATTTTCTGTAACATCCCTCATCATAAGTGTATTAACAAGATGACATGCTGACTTAGTATCAAATATAAACATCATCATTCCATCAATATCACCTTCAATACCTAAAAGAATTCCTACTACTGTCTGGTCTTCCGGTCCAATAATAGAAGATATGTCCGAAAATGGCACTAAAGCCACATTCGGAACAGACATATCCATCTTAATATTAAGCATCTTCGACAAAGCAGTTGTAGCATTTCCGGCACCGATATTACCGATTTCTTTTAATACATCATATTGCATATCATTTAAACCATCAAGACTTATCTTTGCCATAACTCACCACTCTCTTAATTCTCAACAACAACTCCAACAATGTCTAATAATGATATTAATTCACCCTTGCTCTTACCAATTCCACTTATATAACCAGCTGCTGCATCGTCATTAGCAGTTCTGGTTATCTTCTCTGTATTCTCTTCATCGAGAGTTACAACTTCTTTTACCTGATCTACAATAACACCAATTGTTGCATTTTCAACCTTTACAATTATAATTCTTGTCTTATCTGTAAATACATCATCTTCAAGGCCAAGCTTAAGACGTATACTCATTACAGGAATTATCTCACCTCTAAGATTAATTACACCCTTATAATACTTCTGTGTCTTAGGTACTCGTGTAATCTTCTGGCTTCTTACAATATTATCAATATATTGTATATTAATGCCGTACTGCTCATTACCAATCTTTACAACTATATATTGTTCCAATGTATCACTTTCTTCTGCTGTATTCTCTATCTTCTTAACTTCTTCCATAATTAACTGTTCCCCCTTACACAAGAGTATTTGCATCAATAATAAGAGCTACTGAACCATCACCAAGGATAGTTGCACCACTTATCATCTTATTAATATTAATATATTTACCAAGTGACTTAATAACTATTTCCATCTGACCAATCAGACTATCTACGACAAGACCAGCCTGCTTATCACCCTTGCTTACAATAACAACAGTAATTGTATCCTGTTCCTGCGCTTCACCAGGTACATCTAAGACATTTCTTAATCTTATAAGTGGTATTACATTACCTCTTAAGTTAATAACTTCTTTAGCATGTACATACTTAATATCTGTTACAGGAATATCTTCTATTGTCTGAATTGAACCAAGTGAAATTGCATATTTTTCTTCACCCAGCTTAACCATCAATGCCTGAATAATTGCAAGTGTTAATGGAAGTCGTATAATAAATGTACTTCCTTCACCATAAGTTGTCTTAACTTCAACGTCACCACCAAGTGCTTCAATCTTAGACTTAACAACATCAAGACCAACACCTCGACCTGATACATCTGTAACTTTCTCTGATGTTGAAAAACTAGGCTTAAATAATAAATCTATAACCTCTTTATCAGTCATAGTCTCAGCCTGTTCAGGGGTTATTGTACCTTTTTCTATAGCCTTACTCTTAACTTTTTCAATGTCTATACCATTACCATCATCTCTTACCTCAATAACAACATTGTTACCATCCTGATAAGCATCAAGGAAGATAGAACCAACCTCACTCTTACCTCTTTCTTTTCTTATCTCTGCACTTTCAAGACCATGGTCAGCAGAGTTTCTAAGAAGATGCATTAATGGATCACCAATCTCATCAATAACTGTTCTATCAAGTTCTGTATCCTCACCTGACATATATAATTCCATCTTCTTATTAAGCTTTCTTGAAAGATCTCTTATCATTCTTGGGAATCTGCTTACAACGCTTTCAATTGGCATCATTCGTACCTTCATAACTGACTCATGTAAGTTAGTTGTAACTCTCTCAAGATATTCAATCTGCTCATTGAAGCTCTGATTAATTGTACTATTCTCACCTTCCTCAGACGCACTTGCAGATACAAGACCATTCTTTGCAATAATAAGCTCACTTACAAGATTCATAAGTACATCAAGCTTTTCAATATCAACTCTTACTGTATGTCCTACAGGCTTACCCGGCTTAGTACTTCTTGCTGCCGGCTTATTCTTGCCTGCCGCAGGCTTATTTTCTGCCAGTTTATTATTATTGTTATTATCAGCCTTAGCTTCCTGTGTTTCCTTAGCAGCCTGTGCCTCCTGCTTAAGTTCTTCAATAGGTGTCTCTATTGGATAAGGAGTAGTTATCTCTTTACCCTGTGCATCCTTTATTTCTGATACACTCTTAATATGTCCAATTATTGAATCAAAGCTCTCTTCTGTTACAACTACAATGCTGAAATCAAAATCAAACTTTTCATCTTCTATATCCTGAACCGATGGCTGTGATTTAATCACATCACAATGATCCTCAAGATTCTTAAATACTAAAAACGCTCTGGCTGCCTTAAGTATACAATTCTCATCAACAGTAACTTTAATTACATATGCATGCATATTCTTAGCAAGTGCTTCATTAACAGCATGTTTTTCAAAATCGGCAAGAACAACTTCACCATTGTCAGTCTCTTCTTTTGATTCCTCTGCAGGCTGTGTTTTTTCTTCCTTAGGAGCTTCTGTATTATTTTCTTGTGCAATAAAAGCATTAAGTGCTTTTATAATCGGCTCATTATCATCAGTTCCTTCATCCTGTGTTTCCTGAATATTATTTACATATGCTTCAAGAGCATCAAGACACTGGTATAATACATCCACAAGATCCGATGTAACTTTCATATTACCGTTTCTTACTTCTGAGAATACATTTTCCATATCATGTGTAAGATTCTGCATTCTCTTATAACCCATTGTACCAGCCATACCCTTAAGAGAATGAGCTGCCCTGAATATTTCATTGATTGTATCACTGTTATCAGGTTCTTTCTCAAGTACCATTAACTGGTCACTAAGGCTCTGTAAATGTTCATTTGATTCATCAAGAAAAATTTCTAAATATTGACTTGTATCCATCTTATATTACCCCCACGTTCTTCGTTATTGAGCTGGCTATATGATTGAGAGCTACTACCTCATCAACAAGCCCAGTCTGCGCTATTGCCTTTGGCATGCCATATACAACACAACTATCTTCATCCTGTGCTATTACATGTATATTCTTTTTCTTAGCTGCAAGACCTTTAATTCCTTTGGTTCCATCTGCGCCCATTCCTGTTAATACGACGCATGTAATCTCATCAAAATCACTGTTTTCAAGTGACTGATACATAATATTGGCACATGGTCTAAGACCATCTATTGCCGGTTCACGATTAAGCTCTATCTTATATTCTGAACCTGATTTTACTATTTTTAAATGTTGACCTCCCGGCGCAATATATACAACACCTTTTTTGATTATCTCACCATGCTCCGCTTCTTTTACTCTTATTTCACTCATCTCATTTAATCTCTGAGCTAAAGATGCCGTAAAACCTGCCGGCATATGCTGGACAACCACTACACCCGAATCCAGATTCTTTGGCAGAACAGGAATGACCTGTTGAAGTGACTTAGGACCTCCTGTTGAACAAGCCAATGCAACTATCTTCTTTTTATGACTTTTGATATTCTTATATGTAGAAACATCGATTTTATCCGGTGCAGCATTATTTTCTATTGACCTTTTTCTTAATGCACTAATTGCCGAATTTCTATCCCTGACTGTTGCTGCAGGTCTAAATTGTGCTTCATTTTTGTTTCTCTGTGTCGCATTGGTTACTGGTACTCTTGTCTTAGAAGAAATCGGTGTTAAATTTCTCGTTGACCTTGTTCTTTCAAGTGATGACTTTGAATTCGTTGCAACATCAAGCATCTTATGAATAGCTTCTTTAAATGCTGCTCCCTTTGTTTCAAGATAATTCTCTGGTTTGGTAACAAAATCAAATGCACCATATTCAAGTGCCTGAATTGTTTCCTTTGCTCCCTCCTTTGCAACCGTACTGACGACAATCACTGTCTGTTCAATATGATTTTTTTGAAGTTCTTTTAAAAGCTCAAGACCATTCATCTTAGGCATATTAATATCAAGTATAACTGCACTGTATAAATTAGGGTTTGATACTATTAAATCGAATCCCTGTACACCATCCTTAGCTATAGCAGCTACTTCATATTCATTTCCTTCATTAATTATATCAGAAATAACTCTTCTCATGAGTGCAGAGTCATCAATAACCAGTATTTTTTTTGCCATAAAATCATCCTCTTTCCTTTTGTCTCAAACGTCTTTGCTCATTGAAAATAAATTTTATTATTTCTTCTCTCTTTTCTTTTGATATCACTTTAAATTGTATACGATTATCATATTTACCATTATCCGCCTCTGATTTAATAGACGTTACAATTCTTCCCATAAGTCCGAATTTCTTATCAGATGATGATGTCGATGTATTAAATTCTATATATACATAACCATCCTTACTGTAGCTTTTATTGGAAATAAACCTTACACCACCGCCACTTATATCAACAATTACACATTCTTCCGGTTCACCGGTTAATTCCTCCGGAATCATAAATTCTTTGGAATATTCCAGTACTTCCCCAACATTAAGCGGAGTAACCTTAGCATCAATAAGACATGCAAGTCTATAGTATTCTCTTCTCTGATATCTGACAAGATCATCTATAAGCTGCATTGTCATTACATATATATTGGATTCTTTTCCTCTTGCTGATATACGGCATCTGCCTCTGTAAATGCCCTTTGAAGTGTAAAAATATGCCTGAAATACACTTCCAACTTCTATGGGAACTATATGGCCCTCACTAATCGGCATAGCCGCAATGATATTACCATCTTTATCATTATCAAGAATCTGACTCACATAAGTAACACTCGCTTCACCATCTACTTTTTTAATCTTGCTTGTTCTTTTTAATTCAATTTTTGTTCCTACTAAAAGTAATTCCTGTGTCATGTTAATCATCCTCATTTCTATCAGTATGTACAATTCCCACCACTATAAATATCTGCATACAGTATTATTTTCTATTAGCAAATATAGTTTTAATACATCCTTTTATACCTCTATATTTTGAATATGTAATATTATCAACATGGCTTTCAAGCGTATTTACAATATTCTGATAATGCCTTGCCGCAATAGAATTAGGATACATTATTGATACCGGTTTCTGCTTCATTATAGCCTTAGTTATATCTTTATCATGAGGTACTGTACCAATAAAACCTATCTCAAGATTAAGAAACTTAGTCACAACAACACTGAGTTTTTCATATACTCTTCTGCCTTCCATCTCACTTGAAACTTTATTGGCAATCATCTTTATCGAAGTTACATTCTTATCAAAATCTTCATTCATGCTAAGTGCTTTTAATAAAGCATACGAATCAGTTATTGACGTAGGTTCCGGTGTTGTAACAAGCAGTATCTCAGGGCTTGCCACAAGAAATTCCATAACACTCGGCGCAATACCTGCTCCGGTATCTATAATAATTACATCAGCAATATCTTCCAGCTCCGCCATCTTATTGACAAGTTTTCTAATCTGATCATTATCGAGATTGACCATTTTTGCAATACCTGAACCACCCGAAATAAAACCTACACCTTCCGGTCCCTCACATACAATATCTCTTATACTCTTCTCTTTAAATAGAAGGTCACTCAAATTGTACTTTGGAATAACACCAAACATTACTTCAATATTAGCCATTCCAAAATCAGCATCAAGGATAACAACTTTCTTTCCCAACCTTTTAAACTGTAATGCAAGATTGATAGAAGTGCTGGATTTGCCAACTCCACCCTTTCCGCTGGTAACAGCTATTACCCTTGAATTACTGACAGGCTTTACATTATTCTTTTTAATTATATTTCGTAAATTTTCGGCTTGATCCATTAAATGCTTCCTCCAAGTAAATGCTTAGCCAATGCCTGCTTATCTATTATTTCAATATCATTAGGAACATTCTGTCCTGATGTTGTATAAGAAAGTGGGGCGCCCGTATATAACTCTATATTTAACATATTACCCATAACACATGTTTCATCAAGCTTTGTAAATATCAATCCCCAGTCACTTATATTCTTATACCTGTCACAAATACTCATAAGATCTTTGTATTTAGTTGTTATACTAAGTGTAAGATATATATCCAGATCAAATTCATCCTTTTTCTGTTTAAGAACACCTACCAGATCTTCTAATTCTTCCATCTGACCTTCAGCTTTGTGGGATCTTCCTGCCGTATCAATCATTATAAGATCGTAATTCTTATATTTATCAACACATTCAACAAGCTCATCATTAGTATATACAACACTGACAGGACAATCAATAATAGATGCATAAGTATTAAGCTGCTCAACCGCTGCAATTCGATAAGTATCAGATGTAATAAAAGCCACCTTCGCCTGTTTTTCAAGCTTAAAAGCCGATGCAATCTTAGCAATGGTTGTAGTCTTTCCAACGCCTGTTGGACCAATAAACATTACAATCTGTGGTTTATTACCAAGCTGTATTGACTTAGTCTGTCCTAACTTCAATATTATTTTTTGATATACTGCAGCGAGAATACTGTCTATATTAGATTCTTTTTTCAATGAACTTTCTATATCACCTATTATCTCATCTGCATATTCCGGTGCTACATCACTGTCAATCATTTTATTGTATATCAGCTGTAAGTACTTATAATTAGCACTTTCTCTTTCTTTTATAACATTTCTGCCATACTCTTCATTATTATCCTGATGCATCTGTCCTGATACAGAATTGTTCTTTGCTGATGTATAGTTATGACGCTGTGGTGTCTGCGGTTTATAAATATTGTTATTATCCATCTGCTGTTTTAACATCTGTTGAAGTGAATCCAGTTTCTGTTCAATAGCCGATGTATCAGAACCTGTCTTTATAGTATCATCAGCGACTAAATCAATCCCTCCTCTAACGGTGCTTCCATGCATCATCTGTCCAAAAGCTTTATTTTCATCAAGTTGTGGCATGATAGAAGAATCCGATACCATTCTGCTATTAATAACATTAGATGTATTTTTATTAAATGTCGGTTTCTTTTTATTAATACCATCTATAAAATCATTTTCTTCAAGAGCTGCTGTAATCTCAACTACATCTTTTTTAAAAAGTCTGAAAACACCACGCTGTTTCAATGTTTTAACATTCAACACTACAGCATTACTTCCAAGCTCATCTTTAGCTTTCAAAATTGCTTCTTTCTCTGTAGGTGCCTGAAATTTCTTAACTATCATTTTATACTGTCACCATCCCTACTGATTGTAATTCTACATTTGGTTCAACTTCATTATATGAAATAACTATAACATCCTTATAATAATCGCTGACCAGCTTTTTAAAATATAATCTGACTATCGGTGAAGTGATAACTATAGGATTCTTGCCCAAATCCTCCAGCTTCTTAAGCTCTTCACCTAAAGACTTAACAATCTTATTAGTCTCATCAGGATCCAATGTAAGATACGAACCCTGTTCTGTATTCTTGACAGCTCCCATAATATCCTGTTCAACCGCCGGATCAAGAGTCACAACATTAGTAACTTCATTAGGAGAGAAGTATTTGCCAGAAATTGCTCTCTTAAGGCTCTGACGTACATATTCAGTAAGAATATCCGTATCTCTCGTAACTGATGCATGGTCGGCTAATGTTTCAAAAATAGTAACAAGATCTCTTATTGATATTCCCTCTGATAACAGATTCTGAAGAACCTTCTGGATATCACCAATTCCAAGAAGTTTTGGAACAAGTTCATCAATAAGTGCCGTATTATTATCTTTAATATTATTAATAAGATTCTGAACATCCTGTCTCGTAAGAAGTTCTGCAATATGCTGTCTGATAACTTCTGTAAGATGTGTTGCAATAATTGAGGGTGGATCAACAACTGTATATCCCAAGGATTCAGCTCTCTCTCTCTGGCTTTCCGTTATCCATATGGCAGGAAGGTGGAAAGATGGTTCAAATGTCGGAATACCTGTAATCTCTTCCTCAACATAACCGGGATTCATTGCCATATAGTGATCGAATAATATTTCACCCTCGCTTACCTGTATGCCCTTTATTTTAATTACATACTGGTTAGGATTAAGCTGTATATTATCCCTCAATCTGATAATAGGTACAACAGCACCTAGTTCTAATGCGACCTGTCTACGAATCATTACAACTCGGTCAAGCAGATCACCGCCTTGATTGACATCTGCAAGTGGAATAATACCATAACCAAATTCAAGTTCAATAGGATCTACATTAAGTAATGAAACAACGTTCTCAGGTTTTCTAATCTCCTGAGCTTCCGTCTCTTCTGCTTCAACCTCTTCCTCAATGGCTTCAACATCATTCTTCTTACCAAGCATTCTGCTATATATTATAAGAAGCACACCAAATGGCACAAATATGTATATAGGAAGTGGTGTAAATATACCAAGAACAGCAAGAGCCGCACCTACCATCAAAAGAACCTTGTCTATTGATAAGAGCTGTCCTACCATCTCATCACCAAGCTCGCCATCACTTGACGCTTTAGTTACAAGAATACCTGTTGCAAGTGATATTAATAATGAAGGTATCTGACTACATAAGCCATCACCAATTGTAAGTATTGTATATTTCTGTAATGCTTCACTGATATCAAGACCACCATATACCATACCCATAATGATACCACCAACAATATTGATACCTGTAATTATAAGACCTGCTGTCGCATCACCTTTTACATATTTGGTAGCACCATCCATGGAACCAAAGAAGCTGTTCTCTTTCTGAAGCTTCTGTCTTCTTATTGCTGCTTCCTTATCAGTAATAGCACCTGTATTTAAGTCTGAATCAATAGCCATCTGCTTACCTGCCATAGCATCAAGTGTAAATCTGGCAGTTACCTCTGCTACTCTTTCAGAACCTTTATTTATAACAACAAACTGAATGATAATCAATACAATAAATATAATAATACCTATTATAAGATTACCACCACCAACAAATTCACCAAAAGTATTGACAACCTCACCTGCATCACCATCTCTTAATATAAGCTTTGTTGATGAAACATTAAGTGAAATTCTAAAAATTGTTGTAAATAACAACAAAGTTGGAAATGAAGCCATATCCAGAACTTCCTTAGCAAACAATGTATTAAATAAAATAACCATTGCAACACCAATATTAAATGCAAGCAATATATCCAATAACCATGATGGGATTGAAATAATGAAAAACAATACCGCTGAAAGAAGGTATATTCCCATGAATAGATCATTCTTTTTTATTTTCATTACTTATTTTCCCCTTTCATTATCCATATGTATCTCTTAATAATTGTAACATCTTTTTTTATAATGTGCAAAAAAAATGTTATATTTTAACAAATTTCTATAATTTTGGCTGTAAAATCTTTGCAAGAATCTCAGCTACAACCTGATATAATTCAGGAGGTATCTCCATGCCTATATCTACGTTATGATATAACATTCTTGCTAATGGTTTATTTTCCACTATTTCAATATTACACTCCCTGGCTTTATCCTTAATCTGAAATGCCAGATAATCTGCACCCTTAGCAATTACAACCGGAGCTTTTCCTGAATCAGGTTCATATTTTAAAGCAACTGCAAAATGTGTCGGATTCGTAATGACAACATCCGCTTCAGGAAGCTGTTCCATCATTCTCCGCCTTGAGATTTCAGCCATCTTCCTTCTTATCTGCCCCTTTACCTGAGGATCACCTTCAGTATTTTTATATTCGTCTTTAATTTCCTGCTTTGTCATCATATTATCATTCTTAAACTTAAGTTTCTGATATATAAGATCTACAAATCCAACAATAAGAAACGCTGTACTTATCTTTATTCCCAAATCAACTATAATATCTCCAACCGTCTTCAATGCTGCATTTAAAGATATATCATAAAATGTAAGCAGAATATTGACTTTATCCTTAATTGTTACATATGACATAATTCCTATAACAAACATCATTGCAATTGATTTTATAAGTTCAAATAACTGCCTGAATGAAAATATTCTTTTAAAACCACTCGCTGGACTTATCTTACTCATTTTAGGCTGTAAGGGTTTTGCGGTAACCATCCACTTCTGCTGAAGTGAATTACAAAGAATACCAACAACAACAGCAACAATAAAAATTGGTACAGCTATGCTTATTGATGACATAAGCACTTCTCTTACAGAAGATACAGCGTCTGCCATTCTCATTCCATTATCACTGCTGTCTGCCACTTTCTGGAATGTTCCATATATATCCTTAAACACCTCAGTGAATTTCTGTCCGACAACACCGACATAAATCTTAATCAGAATAAATAATGACATAAGAGATATAGCTGTAATTAATTCTTTACTTTTGGCTGTCTGTCCGTCTTTTCTTACATCCTGTAACTTTTTTGCTGTAGCCGGCTCTGTCTTTTCTCCACCGGGACCATCTTTAGCAAAAAACTGTAAATTTAACTCAAGCATATAATCATTATTAACATAACCATCCATCTATAACAACACACCCCATAACAGATATAATTATCTAACTCATTCCTCTAACCAGTGATGCCATTACTGTCTGAATCTCATTATAAATAAAATTAGAAACTGACGGGAGCATTACTATCGTAAATAAAATAACAAATATTCCCACAAATATTTTCAACTGCATTCCAACAACAAACATATTCATCTGTGGAGCAACTCTTGCTATAATAGCCAGAATACAGTTAAGTAGCAGTGTTGCAGCAAATATCGGCAATTCAATTCTAAATCCGATAACAAAATAATCAGACATAAAATTAAGTACAGTCGTATATACAGACATTCCAAATTTCACTCCACCTATAGGAATAACATTATAAGTTTCTATAATTGCCGCAACCAGATATTGATGTAATCCTGACACAATAAGCAGAAGCATAAGCATATAATAATAAAAATTACCCATAATACCCACTTGTACTTTTGTTGTAGGATCCATAATCTGAGCCATTGATATACCAATATCCATATCAACCAGTTTACCGGCAAACTGAATTATCTGTACACAAAATGAAGCCATTGCCCCAAGTAATATTCCCACTACCGACTCAATAACAACAAGTCCTGCATATTCAATTAAGCCATTATACTCCACATTCATATCAGGATGAAGTGTATATACAATAATTGATAAAAAAAATGCAAGTCCTACCCTCAACCGCTTCGGTGTATTGGCAGTATTAAAAAAAGGTGCTGCAAATACAAAAGATGCCATTCTCATCAAAATCAATATAAACAATTCAAACTGATCCAATGCAATATTATATGTAATCATCAGTCATTCTCCGGTTAATTAATATATTGTGAAAAATTCCCCCATAATATATTCATATATGACACAATCTCGTTAAGCATCCATGAACCCATAAGCATCAATGCAATCATTATAGCAATAAGCTTAGGAACAAATGTAAGAGTCTGTTCCTGAATTGATGTAAGAGTCTGAAATAAACTAATAATCAGACCTACAATCATTGATACCAGCAGTATTGGAACCGCTGTTTTTATTATTATCCATATAGTCTGTCTTGATATAGTTATAACGTCACCAATATCCATATCGTCCATCCTTCCTGTCTTATAATAAGGTAAAAAATTCCCCAATAAATATTGGGGAATCATTAATCAACATCGTATATATCTACTTAAACGTCGTCATCAGATTTCCAATAATCAAATTCCATCCATCAGCCATTACAAATAACAGAATCTTAAATGGCATCGAAATCGTTGTTGGCGGAAGCATCATCATACCCATTGACATAAGCGTAGATGCCACAACCATATCAATTACAATAAATGGAAGATATATTAAAAATCCAATAATAAACGCTATCCTTAGCTCACTTATTATAAAGCTTGGAATTAATACCTGTAAAGGTATATCATCCTGCGATGCAATCGAACCATCTTCATATCCTGCTATTTTTAAAAATGTATCAAGATCTTTATTAGAAACCTGTTTAAGCATAAATTCTCTTAGAGGTTTAACCCCTGTCTCGAACGCTTCTTCTGCCGATATCTCATTATTGGATAACGGAACAACAGCACTGTCATATATCTGTGTAAATGTCGGGGACATAACAAATATGGTCAAAAATAAAGACAAACCTATCAATATCTGATTAGGGGGAACCGTCTGTGTACCTATCGCAGTCCTTGTGAAATGTAACACAATTACAATCCTTGTAAATGACGTAAGCATTATCAAAATAGATGGTGCAATCGCTATTACAGTTAATACAAGGAGCATCTGCAATACACTTGCCATATCATTACCCGCACCACTTGAAACATCAACACTAATAAGATTATTAGAATCCCCTGTTGCCGCCAAGGTTGTAATATTCATATGTATACCTGTACCAATAACAAGTACCGCCATAAATATATACTTAAAAATGCTCTTTTTGTTTCTTTTTACAAATTGTAACATAACATCTATTCCTGCCTAATCATCGTGAGGCTTGTCCTTTTTTAACTTATCTAATATTGTCTTAAAACTTTCTGAATCAATACCTGATGTTTTCTCATTATAAAAAAGCTCATCTTCATCAACTTCAGTCAGGTACGTTATGCTGTCTTTACAGACAGCAATTGCAAAACACTTTGTACCAATCTTAACAATCTGAATATATTTGCTGTTAGAAATTCTCATAGTCTCTAATATCTTGACATTACTGCCAGTCATCTTTTCCTTTTGATAATTTCCAATAAATCTAGTTCCTAAATATGTAATTCCGAGAACAAAAACAAATATAACCAGCACAGTCAATAACTGGACTATTGACTCTAATCTGTTATTCAATGCTAAAAATTGCATTATCCTACAACTTTCTGAACTGCTTCAAGAACCCTGTCTGCCTGGAATGGTTTAACAATGAAATCCTTCGCACCAGACTGAATTGACTCAATAACCATAGCCTGCTGACCCATAGCAGAACACATAATAATTGAAGCGTTAGGATCTGACGCTTTAATCTTCTTAAGTGCTTCAATACCATCCATCTCTGGCATTGTAATATCCATAAGTACTAAATCCGGCTTAAGTTCACTATATTTTTCAACAGCCTTAGCACCATTCTCAGCTTCTCCTACAATATTATAACCATTCTTTGTCAGAATATCTTTTATCATCATTCTCATAAATGCTGCATCATCACAAATTAAAATATTCTTTGCCATATATATCTCCTATTCTATCCATAAGATTATTCATTTAATTCACATATATTATACAACAATCAAACGAATATTCCTACTATTTTTTTGAATTTTATCTATCTTTAACAATTTCAGTAATCCTTACACCGAAGCTTTCTTCAATTACCACAACCTCACCTTTAGCAATCTTTCTGCCATTAACAAGTAAATCTATCGCTTCACCGGCAATCTTATTGAGTTCAACAATTGTACCCGGAGCAAATTCAAGGATCTCTTTGATTGATTTTGTTGTTCTTCCAAGTTCAACAGTAACTTCCAAAGGAACATCCTTAATCAAATCAATGTTTTCCTGCTGTGAAATAGCATTGATATCACCTGCAAAAGGTTGGAAAGCTGCTGATTGGACATTAACGTTCTGCTGTGGCTGTGCATAACCATATGGCTGCATCTGAGGGGCATAGCCATATGGTACCTGCTGTGGTGCATAGCCATATGGTGGCATCTGCTGCATATTCTGCTGAGGAGGCATCTGCATATTAAGCTGCACATCCTGCTGTGGCTGTTGTACCTGTTGCTGCGTAACTGCTTGTTGTGGCTGTGGCTGTGCCTGTGCTTCCTGTGAATTCGATTCAGGAGCGTCACTATCATCAACACTAAACATTTTTAGAAGCTCCCTTGCAAATTCAATAGGATACAACTGCATAATTTCGCTGTCTACAAGTTCCCCAATTGTCATCTTAAATGCAACCATAACAAATGAGCCTGTCAAAAATTCAGGAATATTCTGATTAGTATCCGCATATGTTTCTATAATGTTAGCAATTGGCGGACTGATATCAATCTTTCTGTTAAACATTGATGACATTGATGTGGCAGCAGAACCCATCATCTGATTCATAGCCTCACCAATTGCGCTAAGATGCAACTCACTAAGCGGTTCGTCATCATTAACCTGACCAACTCCCCCCATCATAAGGTCTGTGATAATCTTAACATCTTTCTCCTTAAGAATTAAAACGTTATTTCCGTCCAGTCCTTCTTTATATGAAATCTGCATCATAACACATGGCCGGTCATATCTCGTTGCAAGATCATCCCATGTAGCTACGGCAACTGTAGGCGTTGTAATATTAACCTTCTGATTAAGTAATGAACTTAAAGTAGTTGCAGCAGTTCCCATACTGATATTGGAAATCTCTCCAACCGCATCCTTTTCTGAATCATCCAGTGTAAAATCTGCATCACTATTGGCTGATACATTATCAGAAGCCGGTTGAGTATCGG
>ERZ780148.772-NODE-772-length-24628-cov-18.817808_pt1 | contig 24628 bp, 19 predicted proteins | sample MGYA00510984_ERZ780148 | MGnify/ENA primary metagenome ERZ780148 (study PRJEB29588, sample SAMEA2160902) | human gut metagenome | biome: human gut; feature: human-associated habitat; material: faeces | place: Denmark | collected 2008/2010 ...
TGAATACCACTTCGATCTGGATGATATTGAGCATGACCCGTATGTGCTGATCTCCATTCTCTCGGCTCTCCATGAGGGCGAGTTCACGCTGGACGAGGTGCAGGGTACGCTCCAAATGCTGTTTGAAAAGCAGTATATCCTCACCGAAGAGGTCATCGTCGAAACCAGATACCGCACGGAAACCGACACATGGACGGACGCAGACGGCAACACGCACACGGAAACCTATCGCGTCCCGTATGACTACTACATCTGCAACGTGAAGCTCGAAAACTTCAATCTCTCCCATGTCCCGGTCTACATCATGTCTCAGGAACAGCTTTCCATGTACGCAACGTATATGTCGGTGCTGGGCAACCGCGAGGATCTGTTCGGTGACTCTCCCTATGTGGACAAGTACATCACCAATCCTCCCGCCGACTACGATGTCAACCCGGAATACCTGAACGACGAGAAGTTTGCAACGCTGATTACCGAGGCGGAAAAGTATCTCGGTTATCCGTATGTGTGGGGCGGCTCCAATCCCGACACATCCTTTGACTGCTCCGGCTTTGTCAGCTATGTTCTCACGAACAGCGGTCTTGTGAATACCGGACGGCTTGGCGCACAAGGGCTTTACAACGTCTGTACGCCGGTTTCAAAGGCGAATGCACAGCCCGGTGATCTCATCTTTTTCGTCGGGACGTATGACACCCCCGGTGTGTCCCACGTCGGCATTTACGTCGGTGATGGGGTCATGATCCACTGCGGCGACCCCATTCAGTACACATCCATCAACTCTTCCTATTGGCAGCAGCATTTCTACGCCTTCGGAAGACCCGCCTATTAAAAGAAAGGAGTTTTGCATGAATCCCAAGTATCAGAAAGTCCTCTCCGACATTGAGAAGGCTGAAAAGAAGAAGTCCGAAATCGAAGGACAGCTCAAGGAGCTGTACGACAAGAAGACGGAGCTGGAAAACCTTGAAATCATCAATACCGTGCGCTCTATGGTGATGGACAAGGATCAGATCATGGCGTTCCTGTCTTCCATGAAGGGCGGCACCAAGCCCGCTGAAAATACGGAGGTAATCGACAATGCGTAAGAAGTTTCGTTTTCTGACCGTCCTTGCGGTCTGCGTCATGGTTCTGTCCTGCTTCTCGGTGACGGCGTTTGCCTATGCCGATGACACCGATCAGAACCTTCCGGTCACAGAGGCAACCCAGCCCGAACAGCAGCCCGCAGTCACTCCCACGCCGGAAAAGCCGAAGGGTGAGCCGATTGACGATGAGGGCAACGCCTACACCCGCGACTTGCTCTATGACAAGGCAACCAACAAGCAGTTCATCACTGTCCAGACGAAGAACGGCAACACCTTCTTCATTGTCATCGACTACGATGCGCCCATCAACGAGGATGAGGAACAGTATCAGACGTACTTCCTGAACATGGTCGATGAGAGCGATCTGCTTGCGCTGCTGGATGATGACACTGCGGCGGCTCTGACCACCTGTAACTGCAAAGAAAAATGCGCTGCCGGTCAAGTCAATACCGACTGCCCGGTCTGCAAGACCAACATGAGCGAATGCACCGGCACAGCTCCCGTTATGCCTGAGCCGGACAAGGATGCAGAAACCGACGTTCCTGCGCCCAAGCCCGAAAAGAAGTCCAACGTCGGCATGATCCTCATCATCTTCGTTCTTGCCGGTGCTGCGGGTGCAGCTTATTACTACATCAAGTTCGTCAAGGGCAGAAAGCCCAAGGATGAGGATATGGACTTCTTTGATGATGAAGGCTACGAGGAAGAGCCGTACATCAACGAGGATGATGAGCCGCAGATTGCGGAGGATGCTGAAACGGATGGTGATGAAGATTGATCTTAGTCATTGCTGAAAAGCCCAGCGTTGCCCAGTCCATCGCAAAGGTGCTGGGCGCGACGTCCCGCAAGGACGGCTACATGGAGGGCGGCAATTACATCGTTTCGTGGTGCTTCGGTCATCTGGTGGAGCTGGCAGACGCCAGCTCCTACGATGAGCGGTATGCCAAGTGGCGGTATGACGATCTGCCCATTGTTCCGGAAAGCTGGATGTTTGAGGTCACGAAGGACAAAGCACAGCAGTTCAAGGTGCTGTCCGCTCTCATGAAGGACAAGCGCGTCACCGAGCTGGTCTGCGCAACCGATGCAGGACGCGAGGGTGAGCTGATCTTCCGGCTGGTCTACAACAAAGCCGGATGCACCAAGCCCTTCAAGCGTCTGTGGATCAGCTCGTTGGAGGACTCCGCCATCCGCGAAGGCTTCAACCATCTCCGGGACGGCAAGGAATATGACCGCCTCTATGAAGCGGCACTCAGCCGCTCGAAGGCGGACTGGATTGTCGGCATCAACGGCACCCGCCTTTTCACCACGCTCTATCACAAGAAGCTGGTGGTCGGGCGCGTCCAGACGCCGACCCTTGCAATGCTGGTGGAGCGTGACGGGAAAATCTCCACATTCCAGAAGGAGAAGTATTTCAATGTCCACGTTGGTAAGGGCGATCTGATCGCTGATCTGGAAAAGGTCAAAACCGAAGAGGAAGCAAAAAGAATTGCGGCGGCTTGCGAGAAAAAGCAAGCCGTCGTTTCTTCTCTCAAGCGGGAGACGAAAACCGTCAATCCTCCGAAGCTCTATGATCTGACCACCTTGCAGCGCGAGGCAAACCGATACTACGGCTTTACCGCCCAGCAGACGCTCGATCTCGTCCAGACGCTCTACGAAAAGAAGCTCCTGACCTATCCGCGCACGGACAGCCAGTTTATCACGGACGATATGGAGGACACCGCCCGTCAGGTCATTTCTATTGTCTGCCGCCAGCTTCCGCTTTTCTCTGGCGTTTCGGTCACTCCGGACATTTCCCGCGTAACCGACAACAGCAAGGTCACAGATCACCATGCCATTCTCCCGACCGTCCAGCTTGAAAAGCAGGATGTTTCGGCGCTCCCTCAGTCGGAGCAGAAAATCCTCAATCTTATCGGGATGCGCCTTCTGTGTGCGACCGGCGAGAAGCACACCTACGCAGAAACGCAGATCTCGCTCTCCTGCGAGGGCTACGAGTTCAAAACCAAGGGCAAGACCGTCGTTCAAAACGGATGGAAAGCCATCGAAGAGCTGTTCAAGGCTTCCCTCAAGACGAAGGAAAAGGACGATCCCATGAAGTCCCTGCCCGAAGTCCATGAGGGCGATGTTCTGGATGGTGTGTCCGCCAGCGTCACCGAACACTTTACGACACCCCCGAAGCAGTACACGGAAGACACGCTCCTGTCTGCGATGGAGACTGCCGGAAACGATCAGTTCGACGATGACACCGAGAAGAAAGGTCTCGGCACTCCCGCGACCCGCGCCGGTATCATTGAAAAGCTGGTGAAATCCGGCTTTGCAGAGCGTAAAGGCAAATCCCTCATTCCCACGAAGGACGGCTGCAACCTTGTCTGTGTTCTGCCGGAACAGATCACCTCTCCCGCAATGACAGCAGAATGGGAAAACACGCTCATGGAGATTGAGCGCGGCAATGCGGATGCGGACGCCTTCCTCAGCGGCATTGTCCAGATGACCGGGGATCTCGTGAAAGCCTACCCGTTTCTCTCCGATGCCGAAGCCCAGCGTTTCGGCACGGGTAAGGAGGAAATCGGCAAATGTCCTCGTTGTGGATCTCCGGTCTATGTCGGCAAGGGCAACTTCTACTGCTCGAACAAGGAATGCTCCTTCTGCCTGTGGGAAGACAACAAGTTCTTTTCCAGCAAGAAAAAGAAGCTGACCAAGAAGATTGCAAAGGAGCTGCTGGACAAGGGCTGGTGCCGAGTGACCGGGCTTTACACGCCGAAGAAGCCTCAGCTCTACGATGCGGTGATCCGGCTGGATGACAGCGGCGGCAAATACGTCAGCTTCAAGATGGAGTTTGATCGATGACCCGCCCAAAGTATGTTGCTTCATGCAGCGGAGGCAAAGACAGCGTAGCGACGCTCCTGCTGGCTGCACAGCACAATGAGCCGCTGGACGAGGCAGTTTTCAGCGAAGTCATGTTTGATCAGGACACAAGCGGTGAAGTCCCGGAACACCGGGACTTCATTTATGACCGGCTCAAGCCCTTCTGCGAAAAGGAGCTGGGCATCAAGTTCACCATTCTCCACGCGGACAAGACCTACGATGAGGTGTTCCATCATGTCATCACCCGCGGACCGCACAAGGGCGAGGTTCGCGGCTTTGCATGGGCTGGTATGTGTGCAGTCAATCGTGACTGCAAAATCCCGCCAGTCCGCAAGTACAATGCCGCACTCTCGCCGGACACTGTGAGCTATGTCGGCATCGCGGAGGATGAGCCAAAACGCCTTGCTCGTCTGGATGGAATAACGAAGGTCAGTCTGCTTGCCAAATACGGTATGACCGAGGCGGACGCCTACAAGCTCTGTCAGGAACACGGGCTGCTTTCCCCAATCTACGCTCACTGCCGAAGAAACGGCTGCTGGTTCTGTCCCAACGCCAGTGACTCGGAGCTGCTGCACATGGTCACAAAGCACCCGGATATGTTTGACCGGCTGATTGAATGGGAGAACGAGGATAACATCTTCCATCGTCGGATGACGCGCAGAGAAACCCCGTCTGAGGTAAAGGCTCGTTTACTGAGCAAATCCCAGACGGGGTTTTCTTCGCCCAAAAGCAAATAAGAAATGGAGGTTTGAGATGGCTGAAAACAAAAATGCACAGCAAGTCCGCGAAATCACGGACAAGCTGGAACAGGGCATCAAGGAGCTTTTTGAATCCGAGCGGTTCAAGGAATATCTCCGCACGATGTCCAAGTTCTACAACTATTCCTTCAACAACACGCTGCTCATTGCGATGCAGAAGCCGGAGGCAACCTATGTTGCCGGTTATACCTCGTGGCAGCGCAACTTTGACCGTCAGGTCATGAAGGGCGAAAAGGGCATCAAGATTCTTGCACCCGCGCCGTACAAGGCGCAGGAAGAGCGTGAGAAGATTGATCCTTTGACGCAGAAGCCGGTGATCGGCGCAGATGGGAAGGCTGTCACGGAAACGGTTGAGGTCCTGCGTCCTGCCTTCAAGGTGGTAAGTGTCTTTGATGTTTCCCAGACGGACGGCAAGGAGCTTCCGGACATTATCGTCGATGAGCTGAAAGGCACCGTCGAAAACTACGAGGCGTTCTTCGACGCGCTCAGGCAGGAATCTCCCGTCCCTATTTCCTTTGAGGACATTCCGGGCGGTGCAAAGGGATTCTTCTCGCCGGTTGAAAGCCGCATTGCCATTCAGGAGGGCATGAGCGAAATCCAGACGGTCAAGACTGCCATTCACGAGATCGCCCACGCGAAGCTCCACGCCGTCAAGCCGGATGAGAAAGCCGCGCCAGAAGATAAGAAGGATCGGCACACCAAGGAGGTTGAAGCGGAAAGCGTTGCCTACACCGTCTGCCAACGGTACAGCATTGAAACCTCGGACTACTCCTTCGGTTACATCGCCGGTTGGTCATCCGGCAAGGAAACCAAGGAACTGAAAAGCTCTCTGGACACCATCCGCAAGACGGCGGCTGAGATGATCGAGGGCATTGACGCCAAGCTCAAGGTGCTGCTGGCAGAGAAAGCACGGTCCGCAGAGAAGGACACCGAAACTCCTGCAAAGGAAGCCATTCTGGAAGAAAAGCCGGAAGTCCCCATTTACCGCGAGACAGCGAATTACGCCTATGAAGCCGATGAGCTGGAGTCATATCGTGCTTCTCTCGCCGCAAACGTGGAATGCCGCAAAGCGATTGAAGCGGCAATCAGTTCTAACTACGGAGACAAACGGCTGGATGCGGATGCTGCCGTGAAAAGCGTCCTTGAGCAGTTCTCTCCGGAGCGCGTCCGGTATGTCCTCGCAAACACCATTCAGCAGAAAGACTTTGACGGGCGCATTCCCCAGCCCCTCAAGGAATGGGCGAAGAACGTTGAGGTCTGCCCGGAGAATGCCTCTCGCTTCCTTGTGGATAAACCCAATCCCGGACTGACGGCACTTTTCGTGGATGCGTTCCGTCAGCAGACCGAACCCCAGAAGGAAGTCACTTCTGAGAAAACAGAGGAAAGAGACCCGGAGGTCGTTGCATGGGAGAACGATGAGATTACCTCTATTGAGGTAAAAACCGTGGAGGTCAAGTCTCCCTTTGCTCCCTTACCGGAGGAAGCGGCAAAAGCACCGAAGGGACACCGCCTGACTGCCGAAGAGAAGGAAATCAAAGCCGCCGTCATGGACACGCTCAAGGGGCAGATTGCCTATAACAACGACGGAATGCGGGCGTCCTATCGCGCCTCTAACCATTCCTTCAATCTGCTGGCACGGAACGGCGTCAGGATCGAGGGCAACACGGTCACGCAGAACGGTGAGCCGCTGTTCAAAATCCATCGCCGTCATGCGGCGCGGAAAACACAGGGCTGTTACCGTGAGCTGATGCCGACGCTGGAATACGTCAAGCAGGAGCAGAAGCAGGAAAAGCCCTCTATCCGCGATCAGCTCAAAGCTGCCGCAAAACAGCAGCCGGAGAAGAAGTCTCCGGTCAAATCCAAAACGCACGACATGGAGTTGTGAGAAAGGAGACGCATGAAGAAATACACAGACGTTGACATCGTTGCGGAGCTGCAGAAGCTCGTGGACAGTCATGTAGACAGCTACAAGGAAGACTTCGACATCGACAAGCGCATCATCCGCCGCGCCGCCGAGAGCCAGAATCCCGAAGACAAAACGCTGATGTGGTTCTGCCGTCCGCATGGAACGCACTGCCTCAATGAAAATCAGGTCTTTATTCAGGGAACGCGAGATCACAACACCTTCCGTTTTTACGCGGAACAGACCTACGACGAGTGCATTGCTCGTGTCATTGTCCCGAAAGCCGTTAAGCGCGGCAAGGTCTTCGGAGATGTCTTTGAGATCAACTACCGGGAACAGGCGGCAAATGTGGCGCAGAACTCGGTTGCGCCGGATCATGACCGGCTGACCTTTGCAGATGGCTTTGTGCTGGACGCACCCTGCCGCAGCAGCTTCGATGCAGCAATGGCTCTGGTCGGTGAGCATGGCGGCGTCAAAACCCACCAGACGCTCCCGAAGGACGCGGAGGCTCTGGCGGAAGTGCTGTCCAAGCAGAAAACCCGCCGTGACAGACTGCCGGAGGCAGATAGGACAGAGGTGCTTTCGCCGCTCCCCGTCGCAGAACTCCGCAAATATGAGGCAGTCAAAAAGGCGCATCCGGACGCACTGGTCTGCTTTGCTCAGAACGGCTATTTTGAGCTGTACGGCAAGGACGCAAAGAAAGCCGCGCCGCTTCTCGGCACAAAGCTCCTTGAGAAGAAGGTGCGCGGCAAGCCCTCCATGCCGGTGACCGGCTTCCGTGAAAGCGCATGGGTAGCCGGTTCTCACAAGCTCTGGAAGTCCGGCGCAGATGTCTTTCTCAGCAAGGACGGCGAGACCTTCAAGGAACTCAAAGCCGCAGATTACATTCCTGTCGGCGCGACGCTGAATGTGGACGGAATCAAGTGCAGAATTGACGCGGTTGATTTTGCCGCCGATGAAGTCCGGCTGACGAATATCGAGGACAAGAACCGCCCCATCCGCTTTTCTGAAAGCATCCAGTATGTCCGCTCCTATGTGGAGGATGCCGGGACTGCCATCTACGACACCATCCCAAAGAAGCCCGCTGCCCGTGAATCCATCCGCGACAAGCTGAAATCCGCGCAGAAAGCACAGCCGCCCCACACGCCGAAACCGCAGAAAAACAAAGGAAAGGATATGGAACTCTGATATGAAAAACTTTACCGTGGAAGAAACCAACCTGATGTGCTGCTTCAACACGTCCAGCCGGAAGCGGCTGATCGACGATATGAAGAGCGTCACCCTGAACGACATGGACGGCGAGATCGCAGAGCTGATGTATAAGACCGTCCGGAAGCTCGAAGCCATGACCGACGCGGAGTTTGAGGAACTGTATATCATGCCGGACGGCATGGTGGATGACTGAAAGGAGGATGCCTATGCCCGTATTAGACGGTGATTTTGAAGCCTTCGTCACGAACCTTGGCAAGTACAACGAGGGTATGCTGGTCGGTGAGTGGGTGAAGCTGCCCACCACCGAAGAAGAGATGCAGAAGGTCTTTGAGCGCATCGGGATCGGCAAGCAGGATGAGTTCGGTCAGCCCTATGAAGAGTGGTTTATCACCGACTACGAATGCCCGATCTATGGCGTTCAGAAGATGCTTGGCGAGTACGAGAGCCTTGATAAGCTCAACTACCTTGCCGCTTTGATTGACGAGCTTTCCCTGAGCGATCAGGAAAAGCTCGTTGCCATTATGGAAGCCGGGTGCGATGAGGTCAGCGACATCGACGATCTCATCAACCTGACGTTCAATCTGGACTGCTACGACATCATGCCCGGTATCAACGACGAATCCGACCTCGGCTATTATTACGCCCACGAAGCCGGTATCTACTCCGAAAAGGATCTCGGTCCTCTGGCAAATTACATCGACTATGAACGCTATGGGCGCGACATTGCGATGGATGAGCAGGGACGCTTCACCGATGAGGGCTATGTCCGTGTCGCAAGCGAGAGGTGGGACAGGCAGTTTGACGGTGAGCTTGATGATATTCCCGACGAATACCGGATCACCGGCTCAGGGGAAACCGCCGAGCGTGACAGCACCATCGCCGTTCTCATCGTCGAGCCGGGAAAGGAGCCTTATGTGAAGGAGATTGACTCGGATCTCAAGTCCTTGCAGCATGAGGTCGGCGGCTACATCGAGGCAATTTATCCCTACGAAGACCCGGTTGCCTTAGTCTGCAACGAGGAAGGCAAGCTGGAAGGGCTGCCCCTGAACCGCGCTCTGCGTGATGAGGACGGTGACATCTACGACGTTGTTGCCGGAACATTCATGGTAGTTGGCTTGACGGATGACAGCTTCGGCTCTCTGACCGTAGAGCAGATGCAGAAGTTCTCCGACCTCTTCAAAGTTCCGGAGCAGTTTGTTAAGTTGGGCGATAAGATTGTTGCGATCCCCATGATCTCGAAGGAGCAGCAGAAGCAGGAAAGCATCGAGCAGAAGGACTTTGAGATGAATGCCGACACCTCCGGTCTGACGGTTGCCGGTCACATCGGGACGTGGCACACCATTGACCAGCACGAAGTCGGCGGTCACAGCTTTTATCTGATGGAGCATGACACCTACGGCGATGAAGCTGCCTGTATCATTGTCGATGAGCGCGGCAAGCTCGTCCTTGATGATGTCTACAACGGCTTTGACGATGACACGCTCCGCCTTCTCGACCTTGAGGTCAAGGAAGTGCCGGAAATGCCCGATCCCGCGCTCTCCGTTCAGGATATGAAGGACTACGGCTACGCATGGGCTGGTGTTCTTCCCGCTGGTCAGGAGGCGGCTGAGAAGGCTTTGGAGAAGGGCTGCGAGGTTTACCGTCTCTATTCCGATAACACCGAGGGCTTGTGCGTAGATGCCAAAGAGATTGCCGATCATGCGGCAAAGGGCGGAATGCTCGGTATCAGCAAGGAAAGCTGGATGGCAGCTCTTGAGAAGGAAAACTACCTCAAGGCGGCGGAGATGTCGATGGAGGATGACTACGGCATGATTGATGGGATCATCAACAACGGTCCGAAGGAGGACAAGACCGCAGAGGTCAAAGCCCCCGAAAGGGGCGAAAAGTCCTCCATCATGGACAGGCTCAAGTCTGCAAAGGCTGAAAAGCAGAAGGAATGCTGCCCTCCCAAAAAGCACAAAGGAGAGATTGAGCTGTGAGCAGAAGTCAGAAATGGCGGCAGGAGTGGTCGTTCTTCATCGGGGACAGCGGACGCCGGAAGTATAACCGCTTCTGCGTCCGCTGCGTCCATAGCTGCAAGCAGAGCTTCCGTGCGGATCTCATCGCCTGTCCGCACTTCTCCCGCAAGGCATCGAGGTGTAGACAGTTAGGGGGCGAAAAAGCCTGTGATTGCAAGCCCCAGAGCGGCGCAAATTGACCAACCAAAGTGATTGTATTCCCTGCGCAGTTTCTTCTTTAGCGCGGAAATAAGTGTCGATTTCGGCACTTGTTTGAATGCCCGGAAAACGAACCAAGAGCCTCTGTCGATGCCCGTTTTGGGTGTCGGCAGAGGCTCTTTTTTTATGACATATTCAAAATAGCGGACAGCAGCTCTTGAACCTGTTGCCGGTATTCCGGCTTTATATCCGAAATACGTCTGGCAAGCGCAAGGGCTTCCGCTTCTGGCTCATCGGTCCCAAAGATAATTCGGTCCGCACTGACGCCCAGCAAACGGCAAAGACGCTGCAAGGCTTCAAGAGAAATACCGGAAGCACCACGCTCAATAGCACTCAGGTGATTCGGCGTCATGCCAAGCATTTCTGAGAGCGTGTCCTGCGTATAGCCCGCCTGTTCTCTTGCCACTTGAATATTGCCGCCGATTTCAATATTGATGTCCTTCTTCTCTCGCATAGCCTCACCACCTTTGCATTTAGTGTACCTAACGGCGGTGTCATTATCCACGGTACGCCGTCGTTGATTTTACTAACGACAATGCGTTGACTGTCCGTGATGAGGGTGATAGAATGGAGTTACCTACCAAAAGAGTGAAAGAAGGGGTGTCATGTCGCGCATTATTGAGTTTAGAAAGTCTGCTCAAAAAGCTGAAAAGCAATCCGTTCAAGGCAAGACTTGTGCGTTTACCGGTCATAGACCGCAGAGTCTTCCGTTCGGCTTTGATGAATCCGATAAGCGTTGTACTTCTTTGAAGTCTGTTATGCGGGATCAGATTGTAGCACTCATCGAGAACGAGGGCGTCACGCATTTTATTACCGGCATGGCTCTTGGCGTCGATATGTACGCTGCGGAAATTGTACTCGATTTGAAATCAAAATACCCTCACATTACTCTGGAAAGCGCAATCCCTTGTGAGACACAAGCGATCAAATGGTCTGTGGCTTCACGGGAACGGTATTATAATATCGCGGCAAAGTGTGACAAGGAGACCATGCTGCAACGGGAGTACACGCCGGACTGCATGGACAAGAGAAATCGGTACATGGTAGATCACGCCGATTATATTCTCGCAGTATGGAATGGATGCCCCAGCGGTACCGGGAACACCGTGAGATATGCCCACAAAAAGGGCAAATCTATCATCGTTATCAATCCGGTTTCCCTTGATGTCACGCGGGAATAAGGCAAAAATCCCACTCCTGAATCAAGAGTTGTGAAAACCGTGAAGTATTTCCCGATAGTGAATACACATTGCACTACTCGGTGATTATTGGAAACGTGTACGGCGTATGCTGCCCAGTGAACATCTCCACGGAACACATCGAATTTTCACGGCTTCGTAAAACGGAAAGTGTCACCTTATGAACAGTCCCTTGCCGAGAGAAAAATAAATCGCTGGAAACGGGAACGCCCCCGGCACTGTGCGTCTGGCACAGTGTCGGGGGCGTTTTTCCGTGTCTTAGTTATGAGCCAGTTCATTTAGGAGCAGCTTTCGATAGTCCACATCCAAGACGCAGCGATGGAAGTCCATCAGACGGTGTTCGTCGAACAGCTTTTCACAGAGCTTGGTCAGCGGATGATTCATCAGCTTTGCAGAAATGCCAGTCTCGTTGAAAAACCTTGCCCATGTGAAGACCTCTTCTAAATCCTCCTGCCCAAGCGTGGCAGGAATGATGGCGTTGCAGAGACGGACAATGGGGCTGTCCGCAAATCGCTCTGCGACTTCCTCCGGTGTGCATTCATAGCGGTCACAGTCAAAGGAAAGCGCATCCTCAATTTTAAGATAATTTTCGGTTTCATCCCGCGTCAAGGTTATGGTGTAGTCTCCCATACCGGACGGCACATCAATATTCTCCATGACATCAAGCTCGTAACGGGAGCCGCCGATGATCGCCTCAAAGGAGAAGGACTGACAGATTACTGCTGGGTTCTTGTCTATCTTGTCCTCATTCAGAAAGGACAGCGGATTGTACTCTGTTAGTTCCCAGTCGATTTTTCCTCTCTCTGTTTGCTCGGCAATCTGCTGGATCAGATGTTGTTCTTCTTCGTGCAGATTTTCATTGTACAACATGATACACCTCCGTTTTCTGATTGTCGTTTTTTGGGGGGCTGCTCTATGTTTCCGAAGAGACTGCCGTTTGTATCATCATTCCTTGGCTGAGGGCAGACCTTCGTAAAACTTCCTAAGTTCGTCCAAACTGCTTGTCCGATTTTTGATAGGCAGGGAGTCCCATGTAATGTCATGATAGCGTTCCGGCGGCTCGTCCCGCAGTCTTCGGTCGATAATGCAGACAATGCCGGTGTCTGTGAAATTGCGGATCAATCGCCCGATACCTTGCTTGAGCTTGATAATCATTTCGGGAACGCGGACATCCATCAGGGCATCCTTTGCGACGGAACACTTATACTCGATAATTGGATCGGGGACAGGGAACGGAAGCCGGAAAATGATGACATTGGAAAGGCTTTTTCCTTCAATGCTGATACCTTCCCAATATGCACCCGTCCCCAGAAGCACGGAGTTCGTATCTTCCTTAAACTCATTCAGCACCTTGTCCTGCGACGATCCCGGCTGTTGCATCAGGATTTTGTACGGAAGATTTTTCTCACTGAGAATGGAGTAGACCTCTTCCATGTCGGTCTTTGCCGTAAACAGCACGAGTGCCTTTCCATTGGAAATGCTCAGGATCTCAAGCAGTCGCTCCACACCCTTTTCAATGAAGGCTTCATGTTCTCTGGTCGGGTGCGGGAGATCGTCGCAATAGTAGATCATGGCGTGTTCATCGTATGGATATGGGGAAGGCTTTGGCTCGGATAAGCAGCCGCGATCACCAGCGGGAAAGCCGGTATTGCTGATAAAGTAAGAATACTGTTCTTCCAGAGACCCGCTCGTGGCGTTCGTCAGCGTGGCAGAGGTCAAGATGGTTCTTTCATCACCATTGAAGTATAGGCGGCTCACAATTTCTTTTGTGTTTTTAGGGCAATAGACGAGTTCCGTGTTGCTGCCGTGCTGCTCAATCCAGATCAGCATATCGTCTATCTGGTCAAGAAGCTCTGAAAGGGACTCGCTGACGGCATCCAGATCATCAGAGGCAGCAAAGGAACGGTTGTTTCTGAAATCCATGCTGGAATAAATCTGAATGCTGGACGAAAGGTTGTGTATGGCGGCGTTCATCTCGGTAAGCAGTTCAATCGCACTGCCATTGTTGTCGAAGAAAAAGCGGTCAGCGTAGCGCATATCCTGTTCTGCCTCGTTGATCTGCTTTTGGACTTGTGCTTTCAGGCAGTTATAGAAGGCGATGATTGCGCTCTCTGCCTCTCGCTTTTCACCTGACACACTGCTCTGGTCAAAGGATCGCAGCTCATAGAATGCGCTCTTAATCATTCCAAAGAGCATACCTTGCCCGAAACGCTCCGTTGTGGCACTCCGCACCTTATCATCCAAGTTGTGTGCTTCATCCACGACAAGCAGATCAGCGGCGGCGTTAATCAGCCCGTCCTGACCGCGCCGGAGTTTCATGAGATGCTGGGTTAGAAAATCCTGATTGCACAGTACCACTCCATCCGTAAACTTTAATGCTGCGCGGACTTTGTAATACTTGCACTTCTTTTCACAGGAGCCACAATTCTTCATGCTGAACCGCTGCACGTTTACCTTGTCCCAGACTCCTTGCGGCAAAACCTCCGGGAAATCCTTGCGTTCCTCATACCCTTGCTTGATTCCTTCTTTGATCGCGTCCGGTGGGTCTGCTTTCGGGTCACACATATACTCATCTGCGCGTTTGTTGCAGAGATAATGGGTCTGTCCTTTTGCGAGGATAACATCTCTGTTCAGCCCAAGAAGGGGCATTACCGCGTGGACATCGCGCCAGAGCTGTTCTTGAAGCGCAATGGTCGAGGTTGCGATGATAACCGGCTTGTTCATGCGTTTGCTGTACAGCAGCACCGGCACAAGATAGCCAAAGGACTTTCCAATGCCCACGCCAGCTTCAATCGCAAAATGCTGATCGTTTATGAGGGCGTCCACAATCTCAAAGGACATATCCTGCTGTCCCTCACGCATTTCCAAACCATGCTGCGGGGCTTCATCCCAAAAGAAGGTGCTGACTTGCTCACTCATGGAGTACAGCTCTGCTTTTCTGCGCTTTTTCCGTTCCTCCGATGTATTGAATCCAAAATAGAATCTGTTGTCCATCCACATTCCTCCCGGAATAGAAACCAAGGCTATCCGCGTTTCAGTTCAATGCTGACGTTTCCGTTCTCGTCGATGGTCAGCGTCATGTGCCTGATGTGCTTCTCATAGAACTGCCGCCGCTCTGCGGGAGACATTTCGATCCTCGTGTTTCGCAGAGCTGCATCAAACATATCGTTGACATTCAGGTGAACGGAGTTGTCAATCCAGCGGTACATCTCCTTGAACAGTGCGTTTTTCTTGATGTCCTCGCTGTTGCCGGAGTAGAAGTCATCCAGATAGCAGTAGAATATCCCGGATTCTGCAAGTGCTGCCTTCATATCCGGTCCGCATTTTTCCCGCTCAATCATGACAAGGAATCTGGCGTCCGGCAAGGAAGAGATAAGCCCCCAGTAGTCGGAATCGCTTGAGACGATGACGAAGGAATCCACTTGCTTCTGGTAGTGTTCCTGACAGGCTCTTGCGGTGAGCTTGATGTCTACCAGTGATTTGTTCTGCTTGATCCGCTCAATCATGATATGTTCAACGGGGATGCGGGTGTAGTTTTCAAGAATCCGCCATGCCGTAGCGGTGTGTACGTCATCAAAGAGAATGATCGCCGTAATTTTCTGCATGACCTCATAATCAAGGTTTTTGAGCGTGGCGCACAGCTTGTACGGGTCAGAGTTTTCGCAGTCCACTACCAATACGGTCTTCTCACTGTCATCTATGAAGTCGTAGATATTGTTTTTTACAAAAGCCCCTGCATCGGAGACTTTACTGTATTCCGTGAAGGCGTCGCAATGCCATTGATAAAGCAGGGTAGCAAACTTCTTATCGTTATAGAGGACATTACCCTCGTCCATCGGTACCCAGTTGATATACATTTGATAGGGGTAGTAGGAGAGACTTGCGTAATAGATGTCCGCAGCATCTTTCGTTCCGTCCTCTGTCAAGCCGTTTGGCATAATGAACAGCTCTTTTATGTACGCCCAGTTAATCCAGATTGGAAAGAGGCTTTTGCAGTTGTTAATGCGGTCTGAAATCAGCCGGTTGATCTCGATAATGTGGTGGCAGAGCTTTGTACTCGACTTTTTGATAAAGCTGATTCCGTCATTTGAAAGCTGCTGCATACTGGACATTGGAAGGATCTCAGGCATCGAAAGAAGCCCACGGTATTCCATCCGCATGATGTCATTTATTTTCCGGTAATTGCGCTCAATGGCGGTGCGGATGATACATAGATTACGAATGATGCGGGCATTTTTATCCTGTTCAAGCCGGTTGTATATCTCTATCTTCGGCGGCTCGTGTTCATTTTGGAAAATACGAAGCGGGACGCCGATCAGGTAGGCGACCTTTGACACAAGCTCATAGGTGCTGTCTTTGTAGGCAATCTGCTCTCCGGCATATTCGACGCCATTCAACATGACTGAATTGCCCATGATCTACTCCTTTCTCGTAGGGGAGTTAAGCGGTCATTACATTGTCCGTCCACATCTCACACTGGCTCATGACAGTCTGGACAGCATCATCCATACCCTCTGGCGGATATTTGTGTTTTTTCAGCAACCTTTTGACCAGACGGCGCATTCCAGCTCTTGCGCTCTCTTTCTTTTGCCAGTCTATTGTCTGGTTTTTGCGAAGCAAATCTGTCAGTTCTTTCGTGATAGCAATAAGCTCATCATGCTCGTAAAAGTCCTTGATTGCTTGCGGCTTCGTCAGAGCATCATAGAAAGCAAGTTCGTCCGCTGTCAATCCGAGTTTTTCACCCTCGGCGGCAGCAGCGGCAATGTCTTTCGCCAGCTTGAGTAATTCTTGAATGACTTCCTCGTTGGTCAGCATTCCGTTCAAATAGCGGTTCATTGCGCTCTGAATGATTTCGGAGAACTTCTCAGACTTGACGATATTTGTTCGGCGGTAAACAGAGACCTGTTCGGAAATCAGTTTTTTCAGGAGTTCGACTGCAAGATTCTTCTCCTTCATGTTTGCCACTTCTTCAAGGAACTTCGGATCGAACAACGAAAACTCAGTCTGGACATCAGAGAAAAGGTTGATAACGCCTTCGCTTTTGATACTGTGCTTCAAAAGCTCGTTAATGCGCTCATTTACTTCCGGAAGCGTAAACTTCTTTCCGGTACCGCCTGAAACCAAGCGCACGGTCATTGTTCTTACGGACTCGAAGAAAGCTGCCTCCATGCGAGTTTGCTCGTCTACCAAGCTGCTGCACAGCGAAAGTGCCTGCTTGAGAAGCAGGGCTTCTTTGATAAACACATTCTGTGTCTTCTCATGGTCGGGAAGCTCGTACTCTGCAACACTCTTGCCGAGTATGAAGTTCACTCCGCCGCTGATGAGCTTCGCCCTGTCAAGGTCGCTTCCGGTCATGAATTTCTCATAACTGAATCCGTGGAACAAATCTCTGCAAATAGAGAGCTTTTCAAGGAACTTCGGATATGCAGCCTTGCTTACATCTGTATCACCATAGTTCTTCTTGTCTCTGGCAGTATAGTCGTTCATTGCCTGTTTCAGTGCAGCCGCAATACCAACGTAATCGACAACCAAACCGCCTTCTTTATCTTTGAAGACACGATTGACGCGGGCGATAGCTTGCATCAGGTTGTGTCCAGCCATCGGCTTATAGACATACATCGTAGCAAGGGAGGGAACATCAAAGCCGGTCAGCCACATATCCACGACGATGGCGATTTTCAGCGGAGAGTTGTTGTCTTTGAATTTCCGCGCCATATCGTCCTTATGAGCTTTGTTGCCGATAATCTCACGCCATTCTTCGGGATCGTTATTGCCTTGCGTCATGACCACTGCAATCTTTTCCGTCCACGCTGGGCGTAGCTCAAGAATGCGCTTATAAATCTTCATTGCTATGGGACGCGAATAAGCAACGATCATCGCCTTGCCGGTCAGGATATTCTCACGGTAATTCTCGTAATGATCAAGAATGTCATTTACCAAGGAATTGATCGTCTGGTCGGCACCGAGGATTGCTTCCATCTGACCAAGTTCCTTTTTGCTCTTTTCAATGACATACGGATCGGCGTTGTCAGCCATAATATCATACTCATTATCGATCAGATGGAGGGTGTTCTCGTCGAGTTTCAGGTGAATCACACGGCTCTCGTAATAGACGGGTCTTGTAGCTCCGTCTTCAACTGCCTGTGTCATATCATAGATGTCGATGTAATCACCGAAGACTTCTCGTGTGCTGCGATCTTTTGTGGAGATCGGTGTTCCGGTGAATCCAATGTAGGTCGCATTAGGAAGCGTGTCTCTTATAATGCGGGCAGTGCCGATAACGGTTTTCGCCTCGACTTCGCCGTTGTCCTTCTGCTTGACCACAACCTTCTCATTGAGACCATATTGCCCACGATGCGCTTCATCAGCCATCACGATAATGTTCCGGCGTTCCGAAAGAGCTTCGTTGCTTTCTTCAAACTTCTGCATGGTCGTGAAGATTATGCCGTTTGCCTGTCTGTTTGCAAGCAGTTCTTTCAGATTCTTGCGGCTCTCAGCGTGCTGCGGCGTTTGCCGGAGGAAGTCCTTGCAGCGGGCGAATTGTCCGTAAAGCTGGTCGTCCAGATCGTTACGGTCGGTAATGACAACGATAGTGGGGCTTTCTAACGCTTCTTGCAGATAATGAGCATAGAAGACCATAGACAACGATTTTCCGCTGCCCTGTGTATGCCAGAAGACGCCGCCCTTGCCGTCTGTCACAGTCGCGTGCTTCGTAGACTCAATCGCCTTTTTGACTGCAAAATACTGATGATACCCAGCGAGTATCTTGAATGTATTCTGTCCATCCACATTAAAGCAGATGAAGTTTTTCACGATGTCAAGGAAGCGGGTCTTCTCAAACAGTCCTACAAAGAATGTGTCAAATGATGCGTGTTGCGTATTCTCATAGCTGCCGTCTGTTGTTTTCCACTCCATAAAGCGGTCTTCGCCGGACGTGATTGTACCAGCCTTTGAAGTGGTCAAGTCGCTCATGACACATACCGCATTATAAATGAACATAGAGGGGATCTCATACATATAGTTCCGGAGCTGGCGGTATGCTGCGGAAGCGTCGGTTTCTTCGCGGGACGGAGACTTCAACTCCACAATGACGAGCGGGAGACCATTGACAAAGAGAATCACATCTGGTCTTTTTTCGGAGTTCTCAATGAAAGTCCATTGATTCGCAACTGTGAACTCGTTACTGGCAGGATTTTTGAAGTCTACAAGGTAAACAAGGGTAGAGCGTTCTTCACCCTTGTCATAGTATTTTACCGGGACTCCGTTTTGGAGGTAGTCCATAAAGACCATGTTCTTCTGCAAAAGCGTTCCGGTTTCAAAGTTCTTGAGCTTATAGATTGCCTCCGTCAGAGCGTCCATAGGCAGGCTCTTGTTGATCCGCTGCAAGGAAGGCAGCAGAACATCCTCATAAAGCGGCGAGTGATAATCGCGCTCCACGTCCGGTCCATAGATATAGTTATAGCCCAGTTCTTCATTGAGAAGCTGCAAGACAGCGTTCTCGTAATTTGATTCTGTAAAATATCCTGCCATAGTTTGTCACTCCCTTTTACGCCAGACTCGCCCCGAACTGATCCAGCGTGTTTTCTGCATCTCTGTCAGTGACGGGCTTATTCATCGCTTTTTCAATTAGGTTTAGAAGGCTTTTTGCTCTGTCGATGAAATAGCCATTGAAGTCATCTGCCTTCAATTCTGCATAGTTGATAAAGTGCGATTCCACCCGTGCTTGCAACTCATTCTCGGTCAGTCCATCAACCTTCTTTAGAATTGCCCCCAGATACTCACTCGGCGCATTTCCGCCAATCGAGCGGTTGGTGGCTGGAAGAATCGGGGTCTTGTTAATGATGGAATTATACCGTTCGCGCTTGATGCCCATTTTCTCGCAATATGCTTCGGGGAATATATGGTGAATATCCGGAGACTCAAGCATACTGTTTACAATGTCAATCGTCGTGTTGTTCATAAAGTCACGACACTTCTCCTTGTAAAGAAGAGCCATTATACCTTTATATGCCGCGCTCAAGCGAGTTTGAAGGGTTAGCAGCCGCGTAGAAGAAAAGACTGCGCTGTTAATCGTGTGCATTGCATTCGGACGTCCATTGACCTCTTCAACCATGTCCTCAATGTCATAGGCATAGCGGGTTTCGTTCGCACCGCCATACATCTCACCCAAAATCCCGCACCAATACCACCGAGAAAGAGTTTTGATTGTGTTTGGCTCATTGCATTTGGATTTTCCGAGAACAGCGCAGATTGCCGCAAGTGGAATCAACTGCGTTGTATAGGGCAAATCTCTTTGACGGAAAACGCACTGATCCCGAAGAAGAAACTCCTTTGCGATTTTGAACCCAGACAGCACTGCATCCCGGTTCGCTATGTACGATTCATAAGGAAGTCCCAGAACATCTTTCTTTTTGCAGGAGATTGTGTTTGTCTTTCCAGACTGCTTGTTCAAATAGCTTGTAAAGAGACAAACCGTTGTCAGGAAGGTAGTCTCATCAATCCCATCGAACAGGTCTGTTCTCAGCGTGTCACCGAAACCGCAAATTGTATTTCGACACTGCACCCAGTCTTTTCTCAGGTCAAAGTCTCTTGTGGCATAAGTTGCGGTAACAAGCTCAAACACCGTGAGAGGAACACCACCGGTATTGACGTTCTCAAACACCTTGCACACTGCCTCTCGCGGCGTGGACTTGTCCAGCGTAATCACAGGCAGCTTATACCCGGAAATTGTATTCAGCACATCCGCCTGAAAACGCTTGAACTCGTCCATTGCCTCCGGCTTCATTCCATAGTGCGTCATGTAGCCCATGAACCAGTCCATAACGGCGTTGCTATCGAACACAATATTGACCGGGAACAGCTTATTCTCGTATTCATATTCTCTGGTTGAGAGGTCGAGCTTCACATCACGGTCAAAGTTTTCTTTGATCTTGCGGTCTTCCGGAATAGACAAGACTGCATCAAAACGATCCTCATCATCGTCAAGGCACTTCTCCATTGAGAGATAGTAATAACGCTTAATAGCCTTGCCTTTTTCTGTTTTGGTCGAGACCGGCTCTTTAGAGGATGTTGCCTGATAGATGGAAGTAAGTCGCTGCTGTCCATCAAGAATCAAATGCTCCGGCTTTACTGAGACGCCTTTTACGCCCGTAATTGTGCGGTATTTGAATTGAATGTCCGGATTACCGTATTGTAGCCGCATAATGGCACCCATAGGGTAGCCTTGCGACAAACTGGCGATAATTCCTCTAATTCGGTTATCATCCCAAGTCCAGTCGCGCTGAAACTCCGGCAACTGCATTGAGCCGGACTTAACCTCCGCTAAAAGCTGACTTAGGTTTGTATCAAGAGATTGTGGTGAAATAATCACGTCTGCGCCTCCTTCATTGAGTTTTACTGATCGGACGAGCCCAGTCTGCTTTCCAAATCTGAAATATCGCTGCGGATGGAAGAGATGTCCGACTCAATATCGTCAACCCGCTCGGATAAAGAAGCCTGCTGACTTTGAATGTACTCCATTTGTGAGTATAGACCTCGCACTGCCAGAATCAATTCTACCATCAGCCCCTTATCATCGAGGGAGAGAAGACGGTCTTTTTCAGCCTGTATCTTTTCCGCCTCCTGTTGAAGCCGCTCTTTCTCACGAACTGCTTCTGCTGCGGCTTTCTCAAGACGAACCCGTTCCTTTTCAAGACGCTTTTTCTGGCGCTCGTCTTTGCTTTTTTTCAAGCTCTCCTGAACTTTATCAAACATGGTACAACCTCCAAATCAGGTAAACGATAATTTAGAGCAGCAAGCTCAATCCTATTTTCAAGAATTATTTGTTGATAATGCTGATCCAGAATGGGCTATCGGAACAATTAGCGATCTTGGTACTGTTGTTGGAGGCAGTACACCTTCAAAAGCTAAACCTGAGTATTACACGGAGTCCGGTATAGCATGGATAACCCCGAAAGATTTATCTATCAACAAGTCGAAGTTCGTTTCTCATGGTGAGAATGACATAACTGAACTTGGTTTGAAGAACAGCAGCGCAGCAATCATGCCAGAAGGAACAGTGTTGTTCTCATCTCGTGCGCCAATAGGTTATATTGCTATCGCCGCTGGTGAAGTAACAACAAATCAAGGTTTCAAATCGGTTGTGCCTAAGCCGGAAATTGGAACACCATTTGTTTACTTCTTTTTGAAAAACACTCTCCCGGTCATTGAAGGCATGGCATCCGGGTCAACATTCAAAGAAGTATCTGGCAGCACTATGAAAAATGTCCCGGCGGTTATTCCTGACGCTGAAACTCTTGCCAAATTCAGCGACTTTTGCGCTCCTATCTTTGCACAGCAACGTATTTTGGAAGAGCAGAATCAATCGCTTGCGACATTGAGAGATAATTTGCTGCCCAAACTGATGTCTGGCGAGATCGATGTGTCTGCTGTCCAGCTCTAAGCTGCTAAATTATCGTTTATCTGCTCGTTGCAGGTGATCTTATCTTCGAGGCATTGCATCGTTTGTACGATAACTTCTTGTACAGCAAGCGAAGGAACGGGTATGGTCAAATTGGCAACTTCGGAAAATGTAATCTGAGGGAATGTGCCAGATCGCGTTTCAGCTAACAGTTGAAGTTCTGCAACTGTGGAACTATTCTTCAAGAAATAGTATAGGTACTTAGGAGATACCACATCCTTTTTTGCACGAATTACCATCAGTTTAGTTGAAGCGATATAGTCTATGGGCGAAAAATCCACATAGGCAAACCGCCTGTTCTGTGGACGGATCTCGCTATATAAAATATCGTCTCGCTGAAAAGTCTTCTTGAACTGCCCTTTCAAATTGGAGTTTGGAACTCGTTCGTGGTTGAGAACTCTACCCTCTAAAACGTCCGAGGTATTGATAAGCGTCACCATATTCTTTTTTTCGCGATAAGTGTCCGAAATAGACGAACAAACTTCACCAACGGGCATATATATTGTTCCATTCATACTACCCACCATCCTAACCGATGTATTTTCTATGTGCCAGCTTCACATTCTGCTGTTTCACCATTGCATAGTGCATGGTGGTGTCGATTTTCTGATGCCCTAAGAGCTGCTGGACTTGCTCTATGGGCATTCCTTTGTCTATGGCAGTTGTAGCCAGTGTACGCCTGAACTTGTGAGGGTGAACCTTCGGGATATTCAGACGCTTTCCCAGCTCCCGAAGGCGTGTCTCCACTCCGCCAATCATCAATCGGTCAAAGGGAGCTTTCAGGGAAACAAACAAAGCTGGGTTTTCATCCGTTCGCCCCTCAAGGTAGTTTTGAAGGTGGATTTTCGTCCTTGCGTCGAAATAGACCAATCGTTCTTTATTACCCTTGCCGATAACAACGCATTCGCGCTCATTGAAGTTGATGTCTTCGCGGTTTAGTGTGACCAGCTCACCAACACGCATTCCAGAGGAAGCCAGAAGATCAATCATCGCCAAGTCTCGTGCTGTTGTGCAGTTGTCACGCATCAGCTCTAACACTTCATCGGTGTAGGTGTCCTTGACCACCTTTGCAGTCTTAACTTTGTGAATACGGCGTACCGGGCTTTTCACAATGAAATCCTCATCTTCAAGCCATGAGAAGAAGCTGGACAGTATCCGGCGGATGTTGTCTATGGTCACTTTGCTCGACCTGCGCTGAACTTGATAGTTTGTCAGATAGCGGCGCAAATCATCTGTGGTGATCTGTCGCACAGCCTTTCCAACTCCGGCAATTAGAGCCTCAATCGTCTTCCGGTAGTAGCTCAGGGTTTTCTCCGAACAGCCTTCGATCCGCTTTGCCGTGATAAATGCTTCGACTGCATCTGCTTCGTCTGCTGGAATTGAGCCACTATCATAGGTGATCGTTGCCCCTTCCAATGTCTCAGCCATTGCATCCCGAAGGTGCATGAGTTGTTCGTTGTTAAGATACGGCAGCATTTTTCGCTGTATCTCCGTGATGAGTTGTTCTGTCATTGTCGTGTCTCCTTTCGAGGTAAGAGAACGACATTCAGTGGCAGTCCCTTTTGTAAAACTCTCGCCACTGGTGAGAGTTATTCAGACGGTAAACGATAATTTAGCGGCTTAGAGTTGGACGGCGGAGACATCAATCTCGCCGGACATGAGCTTAGGTAGCAATGAATCCCGTAGTGTTGAAAGTCGCAAGTTTTCGATGTTGTTGTTAAGTACCTCCTGAAACATGGGTTCTGCAACACGGAGAAACGCCGTAGCATCATCATCAGAGAGTTTCATGATTTGCTCTGATTCAAAATCTCTGGTGGTAATCGCATCAAATACAGCTCCACTTGCTTTGTGCTTGAGCCTATCAACAGCTTTGAGTGTGTAGAAATATACAAGAAGTTGATGCGTCTCTTTACCGACAAGCGCGTAGCAGGATTGGTTCATGGCCATCGGAACTCCGGACATACCAACTTTACCAACAGTGCCTCTTGCAGTGACGAAAACGGTGTTCACAGGATACAGTCGGCTGTTACAATGTGAAAGACCTTCTTTTGAGATAGTCTTTTCTGTGATAAGGGTGTATGGTATGCCAACATCTTTTGGGGTAAAGAAGGCAATATTACCGTTCCAATAAGTGTTTTCGCCTGTTTTCGGTGTCCCACCGCCGAGTATCTGTATCAAATCGGTGAATCTAACCTCGGTGTTTGACCGATCATAGAGGCTTGAAAACAATGCGGCTGCTTGCTGCTGTAAATTATCGTTTAGCTCTTGATTGTTCACAATCTTTTTTTGGATTGTGGAAATAATCTCGACAACACATTTCTGAATACTTAATTCAGGCAATACGACCTCAATCTGTTGAAAGGTCGAAGATGGTCTCGCCAATGCAGGGACGCCAACCTGTGAGGCATTGCTTAGAAGTTTATGCTGTCCTATTGGAGTGTGGAAGTAATAGACAAGGTATTCGGGCAAAACCTTGTCGTTGCATCGCACCCTAAACTGAGATTGCGAAATCACATACCGGTCATATTTTGAATCTTGAGGAATAAACACTATTTGCCCAAGCGTTCCTCTGTGTGTTATTACAATATCCCCGCGATGTGCATTTGCCTTGTTAAGAGAGTCAGCTTTTTTCCTTGTGACATAGCGGAATGTCTTTTCGGATAGAGAAAAGCCCTCAAGATTACTACCATTTAGGACAGGTACGCCACTATCCACAAAACACGAGACTTTAATATTTGATCCGAATGGACCCATCGCAATTTCATCAATTAGGTCAGCAATACGATACGTTTCATAGCCCATATCCAATCGCCCCCAGTCGTTCTTTGATCTGCGTCTCAAGTTCATGGGACTTTGCGAAAAGCTCAGAAAGTTCAGAAGTCAAACGCCCCATTTTCTCTTCAAACGGCTCGCCGTCATCTTCCTGTTCCTCAATACCAACAT
>ERZ780148.778-NODE-778-length-24529-cov-5.930457_pt1 | contig 24529 bp, 16 predicted proteins | sample MGYA00510984_ERZ780148 | MGnify/ENA primary metagenome ERZ780148 (study PRJEB29588, sample SAMEA2160902) | human gut metagenome | biome: human gut; feature: human-associated habitat; material: faeces | place: Denmark | collected 2008/2010 ...
AAATAAAATATTTTAAATGGAGGTATGACAATTGTATTACCCTGTTGCCCGGGGAAATGAACTAACAATTTTCCGCAGTATATTTATGCCAATGACTCTACCGGTCAGAGCGCCGTTTTCAGATGCGAAACAGGAAAAAGGCTGCTCTGGAATCCCGGAATGACCCAGCAGGAATCGTTCTTCCACGCAGTCAGAATGCTGACGCTTTCCGCCGACATGAGGAAAACGCTGCCGCTCTGGCTTGTGTCACACATGGGAGTTATGTTCAGCCTGTTTGAACAGGCGGGATTTGCTCCGCGGTTCGTTACGTATCTTTACGGTTCGTCAGGAAGCCTGAAAACTTCCGTCAGCAAGGTCTTCTTCAAGATACTTAAAGACAGCTTCAACGACATTCCGGCGAATTTCAACGACACCATGACGGCGCTTGAAATAAAAATGGGCAGCACCAATGACGAGGTGCTGCTTGTGGACGATTACCGCCCGTCAGCCATGCGGACGGAATCGGTGAGAATGAACGGCAACTTTGAAAGACTGGTGAGGTTCTACGGCGACGGCATCGGCAAGGGGCGCGGAAATGCGCAGCTCGGTCTGCGCAGCGAGTTCAGACCGCATTCCATGTGCGCCGTCACGGGGGAATATCTCCACGGAACCGCCTCTTCGCTGCTGCGGCTGCTGATAATCCACGTTGGCAGGAAAACCTACGACAAGGCGCTGCTGAAATTCTATCAGGACGATCCGACGGTATTCACCACACACATTAAGTACCTGACCGACTACATCGCCGAAAAGTACGGTGAAATTGTACAGTACATTCAGACGAAATTCCCGGTTTACAGGGAATTCTTCAGCCTGAGCCTTACTGAAAGCCGCCTTATCGACGCCGCAGTCTGCATGAGGATAACCGCTGACATTGTGCTTGAGCAATACGCAGGTCAGGCTTGCCGGAAATGTCGAGCGCAGGTTCCTTGTGTTCGATCTGGGCAAGCTTGAAAGGGAGTATGAAAAGATCAGTTGAACATAGCTGTATTTTCATCGTTCATAGAATGGAAACTGCTATTATATCCAAAATTCAGAAAAACGCTCCCAGACCAGATAAGGCTCGGGAGCGTGATCATTTTATGCAAGCCAGTGGACATGGCGTGTTTTGTCAGTAACCCAGCGTGAAGTTCTGGATTTTATCAAAATCTTCGAGCATTTCAGCATAAGTTTTATCGTACTTTATAAACGTACTGTTGACGCCGTGAAGTCGGATCTTTTCTATCCAGTTGAGCACTTTTTCCCTCTTACAGCCCGCGTTCAGGAGTCCATAATAAATATATGAAATCTCGTTTTCAACGTTAGTGGAAAAAACGATTGGGTCATCAGAATTGATGGTTGTCAGTACGCATGAGTCGTCATCTTCGCTGATACCCAGACCTGAATGGTTCAGGTTCAGTATCGGGTGAGAAAAAATGCTTTCTATATCGCTTATTGCAAGGTTGGAGCTTGGATTGGTCTCAATGTAGATTCCGAGCCGTTCGACTTTTTGCCTCAGATATTTTTGAAGTTCCTTGCACATGCGTATCTCATCGTCGCTTATCCTTACGAAAATTGGTTCGTGATGTTTTTCAAAGCGGCACGGACAGAAATGCGAATACAGCAGCTTATCATGATCCCATAAAATTTTCCCTTCAGAGCTGAACGGGTTCAGCTTGCATACGCTTTCGTCTGCCATTTTTGAAAGCTGAGCCGGGTCTATGTCGGCAAACTTGTCGTTGTATACCTGCCACAGCATATATACGCTGAGACCGTCGATATTGTGGTATATCATCTTAGTGGTGTTCATTATGCTGAACTCTATATTCTGCGGAACTGCCAGGCTTGTAAGCTCCTTGCTCTTGCTCCAGAGCCACAGGAGGTTTTCAAGATGTTCCATTATCGGCAGCGCAACGACCCTGTTCTGCGACAGGAGCCTGTCGATATCAACACCAAGAGCGATGGCGTGACCCAACCTGTCCCCCGAGCAGTAGTTGAAATGCGTCAGCACTTCGTCGATGTGGCGAAGTCCCGAAACAATATGCCGGAAATCCTCTCCCACATGATATGTTAGCCCGATATTGCTTATCCTTTTACCGGTTTTTAGCGATACGGGGAGAATGTAGTCGCTTCGGCGGAATTCCCGGAAGATCGGGGCAAACACCCATGGTTCCGCTGAGTTTTCGAGCGATGCGGCGTCGATGCCAACTACATATTCTGAGATGAGCGGCTCCTTTTCTATAAGCTTTCTCAGGGCTTCGGCAAACAATATATTTAACCTGCGTATCGTCATGTAATCTACGCAGTCGTATTCCTTTGAGCGGTCGTTCATTATACAGTTATAGCCGCTGAAATTATCGCAGTCGTTCTGCTTGATGAAATGGTAAACAAGCCCGAGCTTCGGGAACGTGAGCTTCTGAGGCTCGGCGCTCCGCTTTATGACGTCGTTGATATATCTGCTGTACGCTCCGAGTATAGATTTTATCTGGGCAAGCGTTTTCCTCTGCATTTCTTCGACTGTAGTCATTGTTGTGTGGGAGCTGGACATTATTTTGGGCGATATTTTCACCTCAAGGATCTTCAGATTGCCTGTGCGGCACTGCTCCTCAAAAATTGAATAGTATGCCTTTTCCCTTACCGCATTAGGGGGGAGATTCGGGTCGTAAAGGAAGTTTGTCGCGCTGTTATATATGTTCTGGAAGTAATCCAGTCCGCCAATCCGGTTCTGCTGTATCTTATCTCTGAAGTACTCGTTTTTAAAGCGTATATACATCATAAACTGACGCATAAGTTCTCTGTCGTAATGAGCAGTCAGATGCTTAATAAGCAGAAAATACCAAATTATTTCTGAAGATGTCCCCTGATTAGAATACTTGTAATATATCGTGTCAAGGAGAAGGTCGTCAACAGGGCTGGCGCTGGCGGGGTAGGTTTTCAGATAACGCTCCTTGAAATTGTTGATGTCTTTTTTAGCGGGCTTCTTGGCAGTCGGTTCAGAAATATACTTCATGTAAAACGGTATTACCGGGTCATCGGCGGCACGAGCGCATATAAAATCCGTAAAACCCGAATTTGACCCACTGTCCATATACATCGCCGAATAGAGCCTAAAAAACGTGCAGAACAATAAATCCGACGTTTTTCCTTTACAATCAAAAAGTTCGGTGCAGCATTTCCAGACGTAGCTGTATGAGAGACCGGCGTTCATATGCAGGTGCGTCTCGGCAACGCCGTTTTTAAGAAGATTGTTGAGCGGAATATCGGAAAGCGACAACAGGTTGGGAACATTGACGAGCATTTCCGGATCCATCACGCCAAAGTTGATATATGCTGCAGCTATCAGCAGGTCGGGAGTGGTGGTTCTTGTTATGTAGTTCCACAGCTCAATTTTGTGAAGTCCGTCGTAGTTCCTGAGAAGGCATTCGTTGTCGTCGGACCATGCGCGGACGGACGCCATTCCATCGCGGAACGTGATGAAAGTACGCGCGATGTTCTTAATGTGCTGAAGATAAAACTCTCCCAGATCATTGTTTGCCTTATCGTAGTAATAGTTCAGCTTATTGTGTATTGTCAGCAGGATACTTGTTTTTCCTGCACCTCTTCCGCCGAGAATAGAGAAAAAGTTGTCGTACTTCAGGTTCTCAAACGACCCGTCAAGCGGAAGTCCGCTGATTTTCCGAGCGTTCTCCCGCACGACCCTGATTTTATCCATAAGAATATCATAGCTTGGAAGACCGTTCCTGAGCTGAATGTCTGTCAGGGTCTTGATTCCGGTTTTATAGGTCGGGTTCTGTGACATAGTATTACCTCTTTCCACTGTCGTTGTTATGTGAGCATTTCAGACAAAATGCGACAAATTTCAATCATATCTTAATCATATCATACAATACTGTCAATGTTTTTCCGACTTTTTAAATGAAAATTTCTTTATCACGTGCGGTGGGTAAATGTCAAACTGTTTTTATGATTTTATGCCGTTCAGCTAGAATTGATAATTGGATACATACAGCAAACCGCCCCGAGCCAAAAGCCCGGGGCGGTTTCCGCATATCAAAAAATCCAGGAAGCGTTTATTATCCGACTGCCCTTCTGAGGACAGCCGCCGCGTCGGAAGCGTTGACCGTTCCGTCGCCGTTGATGTCGGCCGCCGCGAGGTTTGCGCCTGCGGAAATTCCGACTGCGTACTTCAGTATCTCGGAGGCGTCGAGCGCGTTCAGGATACCGTCGTTGTTCATGTCGCCGGGAAGCGCGCTGAGTTCGCTCAGCATTACGGCGTAGCCGCCCTTGCCGTCAATGCCGGGGACTGTCGACTTTCCGGTGCTGTCGAGCTTTGCACAGCCCATGAATACCAGCTTTCCGTCCACCGACTTGTACAGGTTCGCGAACCTGCCCGCAAAATCAGCCTTGAAGCATACTGCAATGCCTGCGGGGATATCCGCGCTGCTTACCGTGAACTGAACGCCCTCTGTTCCGGCAAGTCCGCCGGTCTTGAGCTTCTGGGTCGGGATAAGCGTGAGGTCTGTCGAAGCCGCGTTCTTTATCTGCGAACCGTCTATTACCCAGCTCTTTACGCTGTCGACGACGAAGGTCGCTTTGATTTTCTTATCGGCTATCTGCTTCATCACCTCTGCGGGAACTGTGTAGTTTCCGTTCAGGCTGATGGTCACGGCACCGCCCTCTGCAAGCTTTGCTATTGAACCTGCGATGTCTGCCCAGCTTGTTTCCTTGCCGTTGAAAGCAGGCTTGGTTTCCTCCGTCTTAGCGGAGGACGGTCTTGACGAACCGCCGGACTTCTTAGTGAACACAGCAGTTACGATGTCGCTTGCAGCCGCGTCAGCGCTTACCGCGAACGCCTTTACTGTCGCGGAAGCGGTCAGCGTGAAGCCGCCGGAGTACTTCGCGGAATCCACGGTGGGCGTGGAGCCGTCCGTGGTGTAGTAGATCGCCGCGTCCGGAGCTGCGCAGGTGATGGTAACGGTCTGCGAGCCTGTGAACGTTCCGCCGTTCGGAGAGATGACCGGAGCCGCGGTCTTTTCAGCCTTGAAAGTTTCCTCTTCCATTATGTAGCCGCAGATGGTGCACTCCTTGTAGCGGTGGCCGTCCTCGGCAGCCGCTGCCTCGACATCGGTTATCCAGTCGCCGGCGATATGTGATTCAGGCTCGGTGGTCTTTCCGCAGGCGCACTCGTGCCAGTGACCGGACTTATCGTTAGCCCAGCTCTCGCTGAATACGCAGGTGTGCTCCTCGTCAGCCACGAACGCGTATACGCTGAAATGCTCGAGGTATACAACGTAGCTGTCCTCCCTCTGCTTGCCCGGGATAAGCTCCTTTGTGCCGTCGTCAAGCAGGCGGTAGCAGTAGAACGTCTTGCCGCGGTGCCCCTTCGGTATCGGGATAACTACCTCGACAAGCCCGTCGTAGCCGTTGGAGTAGTCCTTGTCGCCGTTTATCAGCGTGAGGTCGAGCAGGCTGTACTTCTTGTTAGCGGAAATTTCAGTTCCGAGAGCTTCCTCCGCGCGCTTTATGCCCTCCTCGTCGTATATCTCCCTCGCCTTTACCTTTACCTTGCTGAGGTCAAGACCTACGCCCGCTTCGCTCTTGTCCTTCATGTTGAATGCGGGGGTCGCGATTATCGTGGTTATCTTTTCGTCCTCGGGAGTATCGGGGTTGGTTTCTACCTCGCTCTCCTTGGCGTTGTCCTTGTCGAAGGGCTTGTTGTCCTCGCTCGCCTCGCCTATGCAGATGAACGGGATATCGTGCCTTATAGCGTAGAAGTTCACTGCGGAATCCTTGTAGCCGCGCAGGCTGAAGCCGCTCATCTTCTGGTCGGCGTAAGCGAAGCCGAACGCCTGATTGCCGATGTTCGTCACGGACTGCGGAACAGTCAGCGACTTTATGCCGTCGCAGCCTCGGAACGCCCAGTAGCCGACGTAGTTCACGCCGTCGCGGATAGCAACGTCGGTCAGCTTGCTGCACTCTGCGAACGCCTCGAAGCCGATGAAGTCAAGGTTGCCGAGTATCGTTACGGAATCCAGACCCAGCGCGCCGTAGAACGCCGCGTCGCCGATGTGGTTCACGGTAGCGGGGACGGTGTATCCGCCCTGGATACCGCCGGGGTACGCCACGAGCTCCTTCATATCCTTAGTGAAGAGCACGCCGTTCACGGATACGTAATTCTTGTTCGCAGGGTCGCAGGTTATGGACGTCATAGAGCTGTTCTGTGCGAACGCGCCGCCATTTATCCGGGTCACGTTCGCAGGGACGTTGATAGTCTTAAGCTTGGAGCAGCGCTCGAACGCCCAGCCGTCGATGAACTCCAGGGAATCCGGCAGGGTGACGGTTTCCAGATTCCGGCAGGTGTTGAAGCTGTACCAGTAAAGCGTGGTCACTCCCTCGGGGATAACGAGGTCGGTTATAACGTTGTTTCCGGTGAACGCGTTCATTCCGATGGCGCTGACCTTTTTGCCCTCCAGCTCCGCCGGTATCTCCAGCTTTGGGGTTACGATATTACCGCCGGTGATGGTGACTGTTCCGTCGTCATTCTCGGAGTAGGCGAACATGTTCTTATCGCTGACAGTGACGCCGTAATCGTAATCCACGCTGCCGAGCAGCTTTCTGGTTTCGTCGGCGTATACTGCGTAGATGTCGAGCTGGTATCTGCCCGGCTTATATCCGTTCAGCGACATTGCCAGCTTGAAGCCCACAGAATTGTTGGCAATACAGTTATCAAGCAGGCTGCCGCCGCAGAATACCTCATAATGGTCGGCGCCGTCGGCTTCGTCCCAGAGCAGCGTACCGTCGGAAAGATGTATATTATACGTCTCTGCGGGGACATCGTCCGGGTTGAGTATGACCGTGTCGCCTATCTTCAGTCCGAGACGTATCATAGAATCGTCTAGCAGCGCGATGTTGAACATAACGGTATCAATTACATCGCTGTCGGGAACATCTTTCAGCGTATCGCTGAAAGTTATGGTGTCAGTGCCGTATGCGGCGTTCCAGTTCCACTTGTCGCCGGTCATGACCGCTATCAGAGTGGTGACGTCGCTCTCGGTCATGCCGTCGACCGAGGAGCCGCTGAAAGCGAATCCATCGACTTTTATGCCCTTGTAGAGCTTTTTCAGCTCGCCAGCCGTAACTCTGCCCCAGTCTACGCCCGGGATAGTGATGGTGTTGCTGGAAACGCATGACATTCCGGAACCGCCGTCTGCGAGCGGTTCTTCAACAGTCATGGAGAGGGGACCGCTGCGCCAGCTGTGGACATAGTAGTCAGGCTCGGATTCCTCGGGATTCACGACGAAGCTGTCGCCGATTTTAAGCCCCAGCTTTGCGAACGAGTCGTCCTGCACGGAAATGGAGAATGCGATGGACTGCACGATATCGTCGTCCGCAACGTCCGCAAGGTCGCTGCTGAAGTTCATCTCCGTCGTGTTGTATACCGCTTTCCAGTTCCAGTCTGAGCCGGTAATGAGTACGATGGTGGGAACGAGGTCGGTTTCCGTCATTCCCTCGACTGTGGAGCCCTTGAATTCGTAGCCTTCCACTTTTATTCCATCGTAGAGCGCTTTCAGCTCGCCGAACGTGGTAACTCCCTTGGTCACGCCGGGAATCTCGAAATCGCTGTTGTAGGCGCAGGACATTCCGCTGCTGTTTTCCCATGTCGCCTCGGTGACGGTCATCGTGATAGGACCGCCCGGCTCGGTGTGGGTGTAATAGGACAATCCGCTGCCGTCGGAGTTCAGGTATAGCCTGTCCCCGAGCTTCATTCCCAGGCGGGACACAGCGCCGCCGTCTATGTAGATGTGGAACGACAGGCTCTGTACGACCTTGCTGTCGTTGTCTGCGGGCATGTCTGCGAAATCGAGGGTATCCTTGTCCGTTACGGCGTACCAGCCGTCATACGAGTTGGAATCCGTACCGCTGAGCACTGATATCGAGGTGTGGATATCTTCCGCAGTCAGCCCTTCCAGGCTCGAATTGCTGAATTCGAATCCGTTCACCGTCAGCCCGGAATACAGCCTGCGCAGTTCCGCGACAGTGGTCACTCCGTTGGTAACGCCGTCTGCCGGGAAGCGGGTCACTACCTCGCACTTGAGCGAGCCGTCGTCGGCGCTCTGCACCGCCATCGCTACCGGCGACTGGTCAAACGTATACTGGAACTCCGTCAGCGCCGCATATGCGTGTGAATACGCGGAGAACTGCGCCGGCAGGTCTGAAAGCGATGTTGAAACAAGGACAGCCGCCGCGCATACAGCGGATATTGCTCGTTTCAGGTTCATTGAAATTCCTCCTTTTACAGGCGCAAAGCCTTATCTTTTTTCTCTATGATTATAATATATTCCGCAGAAAAATAATGCGAAGATGTAATAAAATGCAGAAAATATGTAACGAAATGCGATACTTGACAAGAACGAAAATTTCATATATAATTATCTCATCTCATGAAACGGAGGGATCAGCATGAACTATCTGATATGCGACGACGAGCCGGCGGCTGCCGAATCACTGAAAGCCAAAATAGCCGAGCTTGAACCGGACTCGTCGGTAAGGATATTCACAACGCTCCAGGCGCTGCTGTTCAACATCGAGGACTTCGCCGACCGCATAGACGGTGTGTTCATGGATATCAAACTGCGCAATGCAAACGGGATATCCGGCGCGGCGCGGCTGCTGTCCTCCCACCCGGAGATAAAGCTGGTGTACATCACCGGCTACGCCAGCGAGTATATCCAGGAACTGTACTGCGTTGATTCCAAAGCGCTCCCGGCGGCGATACTCACCAAGCCGATAGAGATGAAGTACCTCCGGAACGCGCTCAGCAAGATACACGAGCGCGAAAAGCAGGCGGAGCTTCTCCCGATAAAGAACGGCGGCACGGTGACATACCTCAGCACCGCGGAGATAATCTCCATCGTCAGCGACAAGCGCAAGCTGATAATCAGACACCAGGGCGGGTGTATCGAAATATACGGCAGGCTGTCGGATTACCGCGAGAAGCTGCCTGCCAGCTTCGCCCAGTGCCACAAGAGCTGCATAGTGAATCTGAACCGCATAAACCGCATAGTGAACTGGGCGAGCATTGAGATGTCCGACGGCAGCGTGCTGCCGATAAGCCGCACATACAAGGACGGCATAAAAACAGCGGTAACGCTTATCAATTCTTGATGGAGGGCATATGGAACGATACCTGCTTGAAACCTGCTACCTGCTTACCAGAGACCTTTACCAGATATTCATCACCTTCTTCGCGATGTCGTTCATGCTGAAGCCCAGGTACCACCGTGCCATCTGCGTATCTGCTTCGGTTCTGTACAGCTTCGCTTCGGAGCAGCTCTTATTAGACGGCCCACCGCTGCTGCACGGTGTCGGGATCGCGCTGTCGTTTTTCCTGCCGGCGCTGTTCCTGTATAAGGACAAGCTGATGTACCGTCTGTTCGCCGCCGGATTTCTCGCGGCTGGATCCATCATCATGGACGTCTGCGTTTCAGGCTTCGTCATGCTGATAGACGTAAACCTGCTCGTTTCGCTGAAGACATTCCATACATGGGATACAATAGTCATGATAATCGCGATGAATTTCTTCTTCACAGGAGGGTTTCTGCTCATCATGTCGGTGTGGAACCACTTCTTCAGGAAATCCCATGTGAAGTCGCTGGGGCTGTTCGTGATGTTTCCGGTGAGCCAGTTTTTCTTCTTCTGCGCGTGCGCCTACCAGACCTGGACGGGCGAGCGCCTCGACCTGATAAGCAACCCGTTCATCATAATCGCGGTGGTGCTGTCGATAGCCGCGGATATCCTGATGTACCGCGCCCTCATGCAGAACACCAGAACACAGGAGCTGACCCAGAAGCTCAACGACATGCAGCATGAAATGGATATGCAGCTCCAGTACTACGACGGTCTCGCCGACAAAATGCGGGAGATACGCGAATACCGCCACGACATCAACAACCTTATCGAGGTCACGGAGTCCCTGCTGCGCAGAAAGACCACCTCGGAGGACGGCAGAATGCTCCTGGAGGAGCTGAAGGAAAAGACCGCCAACGCGAAAATGCCGGTGTTCAGCGGCAACCCCACCGTCAACGCCATACTCTACCACAAGCAGCAGACCGCAAAGGAGCTGGGCGCGGAGTTCCGGGTGAACATACCGATGAGCGAGGACTTCCCGTTCGAGCGTTCGGATATCTGCTCGGTGTTCGCGAACCTGCTGGATAACGCGATACGGGAGGTCTCCGGCGCTGCGGAAGGCTTCATAGAGGTCGGCGCCAGCCGCAGCATGGGGCTGCTTCTCATCGAGGTCAGGAACAGCACCTCAAAGGTGCTGAACTCCGAAAAGGGGAAGCCCGCCTCGGATAAATCCGAGCCGCAGAAGCACGGGCTTGGTCTGGAGATAGTCGGCAACATCGCTGAGAAGTACGACGGGAAGTTCCTGCTCACCGCCGGGGACGGCACAGCCTGCGCCGCCGTGACGCTCCCGCTTCCGGGGCAGACTTGATGTCTTAGTTATGCATTCCGCTTCAGGCTGTCGAAAACTATAATTTAACTTTCCCTACTAAATTATAGTTTTCACAAGCATATTTCTTTTCAGCACAGACTTTTTAACAAACCGAAAATCGGCATGTACCGGAGTACATGCCGATTTCTTATATTGCCGGGGAAACGCGATTACATGGAAACTATCGCCTTGAGTATCGCGGAAGCGTCCAGTGCGTTGACTGTTCCATCGCCGTTGAAGTCAGCCATCTGGATATTCGCGGAGGCGCTTATCCCGGTGATGTGCTTCAGGATATCTGAAACGTCAATTGCGTTTATCATGCCGTCGTTGTTGGAGTCGCCGCTGAGGTCGGAGTACCTGCCAGCCATCACGACATACTCGCCGGCGGAGGTGATGCCTGGAATTACCGCCGCACCGAAGGAATCCACCTTCACGCAGCCCACGAAAACATTCTTGCCGTTTTCTACCCTGTAAAGGTTAGCGAACTGACCGGCATACTCGTACTTGAGCGTCAGTCTGAGCGCCGCTCCGGGGTTAGCCGCAGAGGTCTTCAGCTTAGCGCCGACAGCGCCTCTCAGCGCGGAAGTATCAGCCGACCCGGCAGCTGATGTAAGGTCTATCGCGGCAGTGGTGTTAAGCGCAGAGCCGTCGATTATCCAGGTCTTAACACTGTCAACGACCAGCTCGACCTTTGCGCCGCTGGACTTGATGGCAGTAACGACGTTCGCCGGGAGCTTCGCAGAACCCTTGGAGTTGATGACGATCACGCTGCCTGCCGGAGCAGACTTGATATCGGCCGCAACATTGTCCCAGGACTTGTCAACGCCGCCGATGGAGGGCAGTATCTCAGTAGTCGTGGAAGGCTTGCCCGATGAGCTGCCGCCGGACGGTCTGCTGGAAGAACCGCCGGAAGAACCGCCGGAAGAGCCTCCGGAAGAACCGCCGGAAGTCGCAGGTATCTTCTCTTCCTGGTCATATCCGCATACAGAGCAGGTGCGTCTCTTAAGACCTGCCGAATCCTTTGTCGCTTCGTAGACAGTTTCCCATCTGGAGAATCTGTGGGCAGCCTTTGTGCCGGCTTGATTGCACATCACGCAGTACTTCCAGTGGTCTGTTGAATTGTACTTGTAGTCGTCGGACCAGGTGTGAGTGTGATACGGCCTTGCGGAAACTGTTGAGCTGCGCGTGCTGTTTGCGTTTGTAGCGTCGCCGCTGACTGCGAATTTGTATCTCTCATTGTTCTTGAGCCCGGTCACGGTATACTCGGTGTCGGTTATGCCGGACTTCACAAGTCTGCCGTCCATGTATACGCTGTAGCTTGTGGCGCCGTCCACCTTGTCCCATGTGAGCTTGACTTCCTCGTCGCCTGCCTTTGCCTTTAAGCCGCGCGGCGCGGGGAGCGTTACTGTAGGCTTTGCGGGAGTGACCTCTACCGCTGCGGACTTCGCGCTCTCCTTATCGGCGGTCGCGGTGACGGTGAATGTGTACTTAGTGCCGTTGGTAAGCCCGGTCACGGTGAACTTTGTGTCAGTAAGCCCGGTCTTTATCGCCGTGCCGTCCTGGTATACGGTGTAGGACTTTGCGTTCTCGACCTTATCCCATGTCAGCTCTACCTGACCGTCCCCAGCCGCTGCCTTTAAGCCTGCGGGAGCGTCCGGAGTAACCTCGGGAGCTGCGGGCTTCACCGGAGTTGCTGTGACTACATCGGACTTGTCGCCCTCGTTGTCCGTCGAGGAAACGGCGGAAACCGCGAAGCCGTACTCCGTGCCGTTAGTCAGCCCGGTCACGGTGTATGTGGTGTCGGTTATGCCGGATTCCTTAAGTACGCCGTCAACGTATACGTTGTAGCTTTCAGCGTTCTCAGCGGCGTTCCATGTGAGCGTTACCTCCATGTCGTCCGCAGCCGCATTTAATCCTGCCGGAACGCCGGGGGTGACCTCGGCGGGATTTACGTATGCAGTCGGGTTCAGCTCGGGATAAGCAAAATCGGCGTCATTCACATGAGTATATCCGAAATTCTTCTTATAAAAATTTACGGGAACGGTTTCAGAACCGACAAGGAAGAAGTCCTTAAATATCTTTTTAGCTGTTTCAGGTTCGGTCTGATCATCCCATGTGCAGTCTACCGCGTACCACTTGCCGTCAAGCTCTACTGCATTCCATGCGTGATTTTCACTTCCGGAATCAGATACTCCGGTGCCGGAGATGATGGCGCAGTTGATACCAAACTCGCCGCAAAGGATCTTGAACGACTTTGCATATCCGGCGCAGACCGTGTTTATAACAGAATCGCCGTTGCACTTGGCGAATGCGCTGTATGCGGTCTGGTAAGCAAAGGTCTGCCGCGAAGTGTATTTTGTATCGCTCTTGACCGCCTCATGATTATATGCAATCAGATTGCAGAGGTAATCGTGGATAGCCTCCAGAGTGTCGTAGTCCGAACTGCTCTTGCGGGAAGATGTGATCGCGCTCTTTGCGGTGCTGATAAGACCGTTCATCTCGGCAGGCGTGACCCCGGATACAACGCTGGGAGAAAGCGCCAGAACAAGCTGGAGGTCAACGGAAGCGACTCCTGTTCCGGTCGGTGCGATGTATTTGCAGGTCAGACCGATCTGCTCTCTGCCGTCCAGCCATGTAAGCTCCGGACGATCATAAATAAGGGCGGAATAAGCCTTCATTGCTGTCGACGTTAAGCCGCCGAGCTTGAATTTGATATCGGCCTTATAATTTGAAACATCAACATTAACTGTTTTGGTGATACCCAGATCATATGTAATACTCTCACTGGTATCGTCCTTTTTGGCGTCGCCGTCCTTGAACAGTTCCCAGATCTTGTTGTACATCTCCTGCTCGTCAGTAGAAAGCTGGTCGTAATACGTTCCGGAATATGCAGACGCTGACAGCGAGCTGCCGCCGAAGTCAGTGTTCAGGTCTACCATGCCGGAATATGCGACCTCATAGTTTGCTGTGCCTGCATCAGAGCTCTCCGCATAAGCGCCAATCGAAAGGCTCGACAGAATAACGCTGCTGCATATCAGAAGCCCGAGGACTTTTTTAGAAATACTCTTCATACAAAACCTCCATATTTCAATGTAGGAATAAAATTCCTTGTTTTTAGTATATCACATACAACAATAATTGTCAAGAAAAAAAGGCGAAACCCTGAAACCTTAAGTTTGCAGTAAATTGCAGTTTCAGGGGTCGGATAATATTATCATAAGGAGTGATGAACATGAACACCAGAGGCTTTGTAAAGCTCCCGCGCAGTCTGCTGGAATGGCGGTGGTACGGCGCCCTGAACACCCGCTCGCTGTATATCCACCTGCTGATGACCGCCGCGTGGGATGACGCCGTGTACATGAACCGCGAAATAAAGCGCGGGCAGTGCTGCACGACTGTGAAAGAACTGGCGGCGATCAATCAGCGAACGATCCAACAGACCCGCACGGCGCTGAACCACCTCGTTTCAACAAACGACATAACGATCGAAGCGACCACGCAGTTCAGCATTATAACGCTGACGAACTACGACGAGTTACAGCCGGTCGGCAAACCGCCTGACAGACAAATAACAAACGAACGGCAAACGGTTCAGCAAACCTGTCCTGCGGAAACTAACAAACCTACTATTATAAAAGAAAAAAAGAATATAAAAGAAGATGAAGAAGAAACCGACCTTCTTCGTCGTCTGGAATCAGTCGTTGGCGAGTATAACTCGATATGCACGAGCTTAGCGCCTGTCACCGGAGAGCTGACCTATCAGCAGGCGCAGCTTATCCGGCAGGCTGAAAAGGAGCTTCACGGGATAACGTTCCGGGATTATTTCACAAGAGCGGAAGGCTCGGACTTCCTCGCCGGGAGGACAGGTAAGTTCAGGGCGACGTTCGCGTGGCTGATAAGACCCGAAAACATAGCTAAAGTGCTCTCCGGGAACTACGACAGCTATTCTGTTCCCGCGCAGAAGCCGGTGAAGAAAGAGCGCGACTATAACGCGCCCTTATGGTGAAAGGAGCAAATATGTTTGCAGAAGTGATCGGAAGTATAGTGAAGAACGCAATGGCGGCGAATCCAAGCGCCGGAACGGAATACATGGGGGAGGACGGACTGCTGCACTGTGGAGTATGCGGCGAGCCTGTCCAGCAGTACGTCGAGGAGCTGAAGAAATTCCTGCCCGGCGGGATAGCTCCAACGCAGTGCCGCTGCACCCGGGAGAAGTTCCGCCTGCTGAGGGAGGAGGACGAACGCCGCAAGGCGGCTGAACGCGCCGCAGAATTACAGCGGCTCGGCTTCTCTGACCCGGCGTATATGCGGAACACATTCGACCGCGACAACGGCAGCTCCCCGGAAGCGCGGGAAGCCGCGGAGTGGTACGTTGAGCACTTCCCCGAGCTTAAAGCCGAGGGAAAGGGAATGCTGTTCATTGGCAGCACCGGTATAGGAAAGACGTTCTACGCCTGCTGTATAGCCAACGCCCTGATACAAAAGGGAGTCCCGGTATGGGTGACGACCATGCAGCCCCTGCTGCGGAAAGCCGGGGATTTCTCCACCGCCGACAGCGTGTTTAATCAGGTAAAGTCCGTGGAGCTGCTGATACTCGACGACTTCGGCACCACGCAGAACTCCGCGCGCAACCTCGACCTGATGTTCGAGCTGATAGACGCCAGAGCGCGCAGCGGACTGCCGCTGATAGTCACCACCAACCTCGCTCCGGAAACCCTCAACACCGACGACATCGAGCTGAAGCGCATTTACAGCCGGATAAAGGCTATGTGCTGCACCTGCGAAAAGAGCCCCGTCAGAATGACAGGCGCAGACCTCCGCGAGCAGAGCGCCAGAGACGCGCATCCGGCAGGCTGAAAAATCGCTCCCCGGGAATGCAGATATCCCCCGGAGCGCCATCTGCTCCGGGGGAAGCCGTTTATTCGGGGATCTCAGCCGTTAAATCCAGTCAAGTTCGCTGAAATCCTTTGCGCCGGTGCTGTCGAGGTCGGATTTATTCTCCATGCCGCTGTTTACACTGCTGGTGGTGATTATATCCTCGGTGGTGAATTTCGTTATCACTGCCTCGGGCTTTGTGTATTCTTTCATTGTGCAGCCTCCTTATACATCAGCCACGCCCATTATGATGGAGGTGTACTCGATATCAACGCCCGCCGGAATGTTCACTATCGCGAACGCGAGCAGCTTCTGACCGTCTGCGGCGGAAATAGTGTCGCCGACTGCGGATACGCTGTCGTAGCATATCGTCGTAGAGACGGTCGCGGTCTGGTTGGTGTCCAGACGCTTGATGGTGATGTACGCGACCATCTTGAATCCTTCGCCGCTCACGAGGTCGGAGGAGGATACGGACATCACAAACCGGGTGTCGTATACCTTTTCGTTGGGGTTCCTGACGCTGGGCTTAACGCCGGTGGTCTGCGAAGCGGTCTTATCGGGCACAAGCTCGATAGCCGGGGGAACATAATCCTCGGATTTATCCGCGGGAGCCTCTATCTTCTCCTCAAACTTCGGGGAGATGATGGATATCTGATAATCAACGCTGTCGCCCTCGTTCGGCTCCCAGAGCTGGATCATCATGTTCTTGCCGGCGAGTTCCTTTACGGTGGAGCAGTTCCAGTACTTCATCAGCTCGCCGGCGCGGATATGGATATTGAAGTCGCGCTCGCCGAACTGGTACGCGAAGCCCTCGCTGTAATCGCCGTCGTTCTTGGCTATCACCAGACGGTCGTACTCATCGTAGTAATCCTTGTTGTACTTCATCTTGAAGATGATGATATCGTCCTCGGTCTTCAGCCAGCTCGGGTCGATGGCGGCGATGGTGATATCAAGCTGCTCGGGGTCCCATTCAGCCTTGCCGAATACCTTGGTGCCCTTTTCCTTGACCTCGCCCATGCCGTCGTACTTGATGTCGTCCTCGTCGTCCTCGGCAGCATTCACATCGTTGATGAATATCTTCGGAGTTTTATCCGGGTCGAGGTTGCGGATTTTTTCATTGACAGCCCTGTTCTTGCCGTTGGGGAGTTCCTCGATCACGGGATAGACTGTGAACCCTATTTCCTCGATGGCATAATCATCAAGACTGCTGTCGATATCCTCGGTGTTAAGCACCGCTGTTTCATCAAACGAAACAAGAGTGCCGCGCCACCAGTCCTCCTGGCTGCCGTTCTTCATGTGCAGCCAGACCGCGTAGGTGAACGCGTCCTTGCCGAGGTTCAGTGAATCCTTGGTGTAAACAGGCTTGCCGGACGCAGATATCGTCTTGTACTTCTCTTTGAGTTCCTTGACGGTGGTCTTGCCTGAGGTTATTCCGGAAACGGAGGACGCGGGAATATCGGCGCATGCCATTGTGCCTTCATTCCATTCGTCGCGATAGCAGGACATCACGATAGCGCCGGTGGGCGCAGGCACGGTCACTTCGCTGCGGGCGTCCTCGGCGGTCTGGATAACGATAGTGTCGCCTTCCCTGAGGTTTCTTACCTTCTCGCTGACCGCCTGGCTCTTGCCATTGCCTGCGTCCTCAACCTTTGTTCTGAGGTTGAGCGAGATGAAATTCAGTTTGTCGCTGCCGGAACCATCGTAATTCATATCATCGAGCAGGAATGAGCCGCCATTAGTATAGGATATCGAATAGCCTATCCCACCGTAGTGTATCTCGTTATTGCTGTCCGTTGCGTTAAATTCCAGGCAGTACTCGAATCCGTCCGCGCCAAGCCCGAGGGTGTCGCTTATATACTTGCCGGCGGGTATCGTGATACTCTTGTAATTCTTGGACAGGTCGCCGACGGTTTCAGCGTTCAGCATGTCGGTCAGCTCTATCCAGTTAGCGCCGTAGCTGCCGCTGAGCCAGGTGCTGTCCTGGTACGCCGTCAGCTTGACGTTGGTGGGCAGCTCCGGAGCGGCAAATGCCTTGCGGTTGTCCTCTGCGGTCTGGATAACGATAGCGTCGCCTTCCTTAAGGTTTCTTACCTTCTCGCTGACCGCCTGATTCTTGCCCTCGGATTCGACGTATTCCATTTTCGGACGGATAGTAACGTTGATCTCGCAGATCGTATCGTCCCGGCTTCCGGGGTAGTAGCTGTCGCTGTCGATGGCGAGGAAACCGCCGTCCTTGTAGGACACGGTATCCGTGCTGCCCCAGTACTCGTTGCCGCTGCCGTCCCTGCCCATGAAACCGATGCTCATCTCAAAGCCGTCTGCGCCCAGATCAAGAGAATCGCCGACGTACTTTCCGGCGGGCAGATCAGCGCCCTTGAACGCATCAAGCAGGTCGCCGTAGGTCTTTACGCTGAACTGGTCGGTAACGTCGATACTGTATCCGGCGTTCGCGCCGATGGTGTTATCGTCGGTGTAAACGTCCATTCTGAGGTTGGTCGGCAGGTCGAGAGTGATATCGGCTGTGGCACGGGCGTCCTCGGCAAAACCGACCGCCTTTACCGTGACATTCACGCCGATGTCGCCAGCCTGGATCATCACATTGCTCTTACCGGTCAGGGCAGAGCCGGGGACGGTCACGCTGAACTCCGTCTTGCTGCTGTCGTAGGACGCCGAGTATGTCGGGCTGTCCCAGTCCGCGTCATTCAGTATGACATTGAACAGCCTCTGGTTCTCAACAGCTCCGTCAGGCGCGGGGCAGGATATCTCCAGACTGGAATCCTCGGTGGCAGTGCCGGCCTTGCTGATGTCGACCGTGATGTCCTTCCAGCTTGCGACCGCGGTGCCGCTGACAAGCGTAACGTCCACAGCGCCCGCCGAAATCTGGCAGACTATCGCCGAAGATACAGCCATTATCCCGGCGGTCATGCCGGTCAGAAATTTTCTGATCTTCATATAATTCCTCCTTTTGTGAATAGCAGCGCTTATACGCTTGCCTATATTATAGCACAAAGGTGGAAATAATTGGTATGCAAAATTGCATTATTTTTGGGAACCTTTTGAGAAATCGGCGCGAACGCCGCGCTATTCTCCCGACATGGCTCTGTAAGCCATCTCAGCCGCTTCCGCTGAGATATCGCAGCCCATTCTCCAGACAGGAACGCGGGTTGTCACTTCGTCGAGAAGCTCCAGCAGAATTCCCATGCGCTCGCCGTCGGAGGGGCGCAGCGTCTGGTCGAGCAGCGCGAACGCTGATTTTTCCGGCGGCAGCGGCTGGATGAAGTTCGATTTGCTGCGCTCCAGCATGCATATCCCGCGCAGAGGCACGCGCAGGTTGAGATTGAGGTCGCTCTTGCCGCTCCAGGGAGTTCCGCAGGCGGTGACGGAGCCGTTTTCCACCATGATGGCGGGCTTGTCGTCGTTGAGGATACGGGCGCGGCCGCCGAACGTTTCCAGCCAGAGCGCGGTGTGGGTGGATTTCCCGGTGCCGCTCGGCGCGGAGAACAGGTACGCTTCTCCGTCCATGACAACGGCGCTGGAATGCAGCATGAATCCGCCGAAGCGCAGCAGCGAATAGTAGAACTCCTCCGCCGTGGAGACGATCTCGCATTCGTCGTCCGTAAGCCCGGGCTGTGCCGCTTTCAACCGCGCGGCGCTCTCCGGGGAACAGCGTACCGTTATCGCCGGAAGAACGCTCCCGGCGCTCAGGTACTTTTCCGCCCGGGCGGTCATGGTGGGGCAGCGGAAATCGCATTCCACGGCTAAATCACAGATGTTGTACAGTTTCTTCATAATTCCTCACGATCTTTTTCAGGATAAGTCAAGTATATCTGCAATTGTAATGATTGTCAAGCGTCAGGCGTAAATTCTATCAAAACAATAACTTGCGGCGGTATTTTTTGTGCGGTATTGCCCTAAAATAATGCAAACTTGCAATATTGACACCATTCCAATTAATGTATATAATAAAAATATAACGCTGAGAAAAGGGGTAATCATATGAAGATAAAGGACGGTTTCATGCTGCGAAAGGTCGGCGGGCAGAATATCGTGGTGGCTCTTGGCGAGGCGAGCCGCAGTTTCAACGGAATGATCCGGCTCAACGACACGGGAGTTTTCCTCTGGGAAAAACTGAAGGACGACGTGACCGAGGAGCAGCTGCTTGCGGCGCTGACTGCGGAATACTCCGTTGACCCGGCGCAGGCGAAAGCGGACATTGCGGAGTTCCTTTCCACGCTGAAAAAGGCGGCGCTCCTTGCCTGAGCAGGGGCTTTTCCGGCTCGCGGACTATGCCGGAACTATCCGCGAGGTGATGGACAGCGGCGGGGAATTCACGCTATACCCGCGCGGGACGAGCATGCTGCCGCTCATCGTGCAGGGGAGGGACAGCGTTACGCTGGTGAAAGCGGAGGAGTTCCGCACCGGGGATATCGCGTTCTATCAGCGGGAAAACGGTCAGTATGTCCTGCACCGGGTAATAGCCGCGGACGGCGAAACCTACACCGTGTGCGGCGATAATCAGCTCGCGCCGGAATACGGCGTAAAACCGGAGCAGATTATCGCAAAGGCGGCGTACATAACGCGCAAAGGCAGTAAAATTACGCCGCGCAGTCTGCCCTACAGGCTGTACGTCCTGCTGTGGCGAAGCCTCTTTATACGCAGGGTGTATTTCAAGTTACGGAGGGTCTTTCATGGCGAAAAGTAAGCCGGATAATGCGGCGCTCTCATGGCTGCTTGCCCGGACTAAGGGCCGCCGCGGTGCGCTTGCCGCGATAATCGCCGGAAATGCGGTATTCGCGGCGGCAGGCGCGGCGTTCTCACTTCTGTGCCGTGGAATAATCGACAGCGCGGTATCCGGCGACAAGGGCGGGATACTCGGCTATGCGGCGGGGCTTGGCGGGTTCGTGCTGTTACAGCTCGTTCTGCGGCTGGTGTGCAACAGCCTTTCGGAGTACGTCCGCGCAGGCATGGAAATGGACATGCGCGCAAAGCTGTTCGGAAAGCTGCTTTCCGCAGAACTAAGCTCCGTTACGAAATACCACAGCGGCGAACTGCTCAACCACATGTTCTCCGACGTGAAGATTTGCTCGGACGGTATCGCGGATATCCTCCCGGCGGCTGTGAACATGGTGACGCGGCTGGTCTGCGCGGGAGTTATCATGGTGTTCCTGGAGCCGTGGTTCGCGGCGCTGTTCATTGCGGCGGGAGCAGTCGTGTTCGTTGTGACGAGGTTCTTCCGGGGCAGGCTGAAAGGTCTGCACAAGCAGGTGCAGGAAAAAGAGGGCAAGGTGCGCTCGTTCCTCCAGGAAGCGCTTGAGAGCGCCGCTGTCGTCAAGGTTTTCGGCGCGGAGCGAAAAATGCTGCGCCGCAACGACCTCAACCAGCGGGAGCACTACAGAATTCGCATGAAGCGCCGCGCCATCGGGATAATCTCCGGCGCGGGATTCGGGCTGATATTCCAGGCGGGGTACGTCCTCGCGCTGGTCTGGGGAGCTTTCGGGATATTCACCGGCGGCATGACCTACGGTACGCTGACGGCGGTGCTCCAGCTCGTGAACCAGATTCAGTCGCCGTTTGCGGGGCTGTCGTCGCTGTTCCCGCAGTACTACGCAATGCTTGCTTCTGCGGAGCGTATCATTGAACTTGAAAATCTTCCGGAGGAGCAGAAAGCCGCAAAGGCGCTTGACTATGCGGATTTCCAGAGGTTAGAGGTCAGCGGGCTTAGCTTCGGCTACGGCGACAAGGAGGTAATCTCACAGGCAGATTTTGCGCTTAACAAGGGCGAAACAGCCGCGCTCGCAGGAATTTCCGGCGGCGGCAAGTCAACGCTGTTCATGCTGCTTCTTGGCGCTTACCGACCGGACGGCGGTGAAATCCGCTTTGTAAGCCGCTCGGAGGAATACTCCCCGGGTCAGGAAACGCGGGGAATTTTCGCGTACGTCCCGCAGGGGAACTGCCTGTTTTCCGGCACTATACGGGAGAATATCGCGTTTCTGAACGATACTGAAATTTCAGACGAAGCGGTCATGCAGGCGGCAAAAGCGGCGTGTGCGGACGAGTTCATAACGCAGCTTCCGGAGGGACTTGACACGCGTATCGGCGAGAACGGTCACGGGCTTTCCGAGGGGCAGGCGCAGCGGATAGCGGTCGCGAGGGCTTTGTACAGCGGCGCGGGATTCCTGCTGCTGGACGAGGCTACGTCCGCGCTGGACGAGCAGACGGAGCGGAAGCTGCTGGAGAACATCTCCGCAATGGACGGCAAAACGGTGCTGATAGTTACACACCGCCCGGCGGCGCTCGAAATATGCGACAGGAGATTCACACTGACTGACGGAGTAATAACGGAACATGACTGACTACCAATATTTGCTGGAGCTGCTGAAATCCGCCCTGCGCGGTCAGCAGGCTCCCGAACTTCCGGAAGAATGCAGCTTTGAAAAGGTGCTTGCGCTGGCAAAGCGGCACAGCGCAGCCGGAATGGCGTACTACGCCGCGGAAACGCTGAACTCCCCGCCCATGGGGGAACTCGCGGCGGAATGGCGGCAGATACGGGACAAGGCGCTCGTGAAGGACATCACCCAGCAGACCGAGCTTGAAGCGATAAGCGAGGCGTTCACTGCGGGCGGAGTACGGTTTCTGCCGCTCAAGGGCTGTATTATAAAGGGGCTGTACCCGCAGACGGATATGCGCACCATGTCGGATATAGATATGCTGATAGACCCGGAGAACGCCGCTAAGACGCGGGATATCATGCTGAACCTGGGCTACGCCTGCGAGAATTTCGCCCACGAGCACCACGATGTGTATTTCAAGCCGCCAGTGATGAATGTCGAAGTACACCGCGAACTTTTCGGAGCAGAGGGTCGGGAGTTCGTAAGCGCATTTTCCGACCCGTGGAGCATGTGCGAAAATTGCGGCGGGCTGAGGTATGAGTTCCATGCGGACGCTTTCTTCGCGTACATTCTGGCGCACGCGCTCAAGCACCTGGACGAGGGCGGCACCGGGATACGCACGGTCATGGATATCTGGGTCTGCCTGAACTCTGAAATGCACATCGACCGCGAGAAATCCCTCGCAATGCTGGAGCCGTCCGGGAAAAGCGGCAGGGCTCGTCTGCTCATTGAGCTTTCGGACGTGTGGTTCGGGGAGCGCCATCACACGGAGCAGACTCTTGAGCTGGAGCGGTACATTCTGGGCAGCGGAACCTACGGCACCGTAACGAACATGATATCCAACAAGATGGAACAGTCGGGGAAGAAAACCTACGTTCTGCGGCTGATATTCCCGACCTTCGAGCATATGAAACGGCAGTACCCCGCGCTGAAAAAAGCGCCGGTGCTTCTGCCGCTGTGCTGGGTGCTCCGGCTGGTCACAAAACCGTTCATAAACTGGCGCGCCAATGCGGAAAAACTGAAAATGCTGGTGAAAAAATAAACATTATCCCCGGGGTTAATGCGCCGGGGATTCACTATAGAATAAAAAGCGGCATGTACGGATACACGCCGCTTTGTTCTGATGGTTAGCTTTTAACTTCTTTCTGTTACAATATAATTGTCGGTAAATCCACAGCAACAGCCTTTTTATCTTGTGCATGTAAATTCAGGCACATGTGTGTCAAATGCAGCAGAATCTATGACCCCGCCGGTCGTATTATCAACGACAACTATATTGAATCCACGCATGTTCTTGGAATACTCTTTCCCGGATACATTTATCGACGATTTATCGCCTGAATGCAAAGTCTGGCTGGTTACGGAAATATTCATGTCATTGAGCATGCCGTGGTATTCAGTATTGCCATAGCCATTGTCGCCGTTTCCAATATTCTGCGCGACAACGGTTTTGCCGTCTATCACGCCGACAAAGCTGTGGTATTCGTGCTCTAAAAGCGTATCGGCATTATCGAATCCGAGAGCTTTCAGCAGATCCGCCTGTTCCTGAGTAAGAGAATATCCCTGGATGTCCCTGACGGATAAAATTGCCGTATATCCGTTCAACTCCTTCAGCTTGAAGAGATATTCATCAAAATTTGTTGTTTTGGAAAGACGAACTTCTTTTGATTTTCTGCTGTATTTCTCAAACATCTCCTCATATACATGGTATTTATTATCACCTTGATGATTAGCAAATCCAAATTGCTGCTGTAACTTATCAGCGACATATTTAGACACCTTTTCGGCTCCACAGTTATTAGTGTGCATGGGATCGATAAAATCCATTGAATAGTCTAATCCAATAGATTCAGCCTCAAGGTTTAAATCCCACACCTCATATCCTCGATTAGTTATAATGCGCTTGGCATAGTTGTACATAGCGAATTTATCTTCTGAAAGGCAATTCGGGGTACAGGTAAAAATGACCTTTTTTCCCAAACCGTCGCAAAAGTCCAAAAAATCAGACAAATAATGCTGTGTTTCCTCAGGAATAGGTATTTCCGGGGCGTCAAACCGAGCTTTTATTTCTTCGTAATTAAACGGCGAAACTCCATATTTCACAAAATAACCCAAGAAACTGTTTTTATCTTCAACAAAATCAGCTTCCGATAAATCATTCCATCTGTTATGGTATTTGTAAAATGAGAAATAGAACTCATTAAGGTCAACACCAATCTTATCATAATATCTTACCCAATCGGAGGTCATTGTTTGTATTGCTTTGACTTTATTATCAGACCAAGCCATATTATCTGTAACTCTTCTGATCGACTCCTCCCAAATGCAGTTATAGGCAAGCTGCCTAATATCCACAAGGTATACTTCGGGATCTTGAGTTTTTTCAATTTCTGTAATTAGAAATCTTGTGGCATTAAATGGAAGATTACCGAAAGCCATTGGATATAAAGCTATTCCATTTTCTTTATACATGACAGGGGCAATGGCGAATTCTTGGACAGAACTGCTTCCGATCCATACTGCGTCAAGGATATCTGACGGCAGACTATAGAACTGACTAAACTCAGCGCGAGAGTGCACATCGTCTTGATAATTCAACACCGTGTTTATTCTTAATGCAGAAACAGCAAAAAGCGCAAGAAAAATTATCAGACTAATTATTCTTTTTGCTATATTCACTTTTTATCCCTCCATTTATTTAGGTCACCTCTAAAAACCTTGTTTGAGTGAAAATGTGTATAGCACACCGACTGCT